>Ga0102593_1000151_pt1 | contig 179436 bp, 152 predicted proteins | sample AraplaCol_mMS_r2_2_FD_76862 | JGI IMG/M metagenome (GOLD analysis project Ga0102593, IMG submission 76862) | Arabidopsis root microbial communities from North Carolina, USA - plate scrape MF_Col_mMS_r2 (SPADES assembly) (version 2) | ecosystem: Host-associated > Plants > Roots > Endosphere...
AACAAAAACAATAATCATAATAAAGAAGAGCCGAGGGGGGAGGGAGGGGGGGGGGGGGGGGGGGGGGGGGGGGGGGGGGGGGGGGGGGGGGGGGGGGGGGGTGTTCTGCACCGAGACGATATGGAGATTCTTGAGAAAAACTGTTCGGAGTGGCCAAAGGCCAGATATTTATAGTATTGCTGTCAGCCTTTCAGCTTAAATTGATACAGTGACCATTGTACATTGTAAGGGGTCAACAGAACTGATCCTTTAATTTCCAGCAATGTTTGGAGCAATTGCAGTTTTTCGCTGTTGGCACCGTTTCAGCATGCACAAAAATACTGCAGATTGCGCTGATCACGCTGACATGTTTCTATGTTCATCAACATGCGTCTATACTTTATCGCTGCAGGAAACAGCGGCGACCTCGTTCAGTTCTATTCACTAGCCATGACGACCTATTTCGCTGATCAAACGTTGAATATTGTTCGTGCCGTCGCCATCTCATTTGCCTTTCTTTTTCTACCGTTTATTGGTGTTGCTACGAGCCAAATTCGCAGTATCCGCATTTCGTTTTATTTGACGCTGCTATCTGTTCATCACCATCCACAGAGATATCGGCTTCCGATTCTTGTATCATGAGTATATCAAGGGAATTGAAAAGCTTGAGGAGGCGAGAAAGACGCGGTGAACGGGATGTTGAGAGTGATAAGATATTGTATGGTGCAGCAATGCTTTTAATCGGAAAGGCTAGTTATTCTCTCGGACATACAGTACGTAGACCAGATAGATTTATTATCTACAACTTTAGCTAATGAAGAGGGTCGATTGTCACATATCAAATTTTAGAATTTGTGCCTCACCAAGAGTTTGTACAAATATCTCGATTTATATCGCCATTTTAACTTAATCCAAAAATCAAGTGGCATCTCAGAATCCGACGAGTGGACGACAGCAACGCTGGGCACGCCTGGGCCTAGGCCGAGCATTTTATACATTTGCCTTGCTGCTAGTCACAAGCACTACATTGGACTATGTCCCCTCGCAAGGGTTTTGACGGAGGAAAGAGGCCAATTTGACACTTTCGGTGATTCTAACGAAAAGCTGATCTAATTGAACCACAATATGCGTGCTAGATAAAATTTCCTAGAATTTCGAATGTGAATCCTGATCTCCACAGAGTAACATTGTCTCTGTCTTAGCTGTCAGTAATGAGGTGGTGAATATGCGGTGAATCATCTTGTAATGGTTCTATCACACGCTGATGACCCACAAGCTTCTAAGAGCAAGAGCTGAGCTTCAGCCAATCATGGAAAAGATGGGTCTGAGGCCATGGAATTGCGCGGATGGACTCTCTTGCATCCATCTAACTCCCAGGAGCTTGTGGGTCGTCCAAATCAAAGCATCAATGCCATCAATTCCAACTCCGGTTTGCCAATTAAAATGAGCAAACCGGGTCCATGTATGTCCCACATGCACCATGTAGCCTTAGTAGAAATGATTGACTCTGGCCTGGCTGTGAGCCTCTTGAGCCCTGCGAATGATAGAGCTCGTTACCATACCATTACACGTTGTGGAAGACATCTGGCCCGAAAGCGAGGTGTCTAGTAAATCGATGCTCCGCAGACCGAAGACGTAAAGATATTGTGCCAAATAATCAGATTTCATTTTTGTGCACAGCCACACCTCGTGCCGCTAAAGGCTTGCGAGAAATGTACCAGTAACCATTTGCACGATGTCGATTCGCATATCTAATATACCATTAGTCCCATCCGCTTCGACAATCCTCTTAGGAGCACCACGGCCGAGTTTCAGGCAAAGGTGAGCCGCGAAAACAGCATCTGGGGATACCATTTCAGAAAGAACCCCACGCAAGTCAAATTCGGGCGCTTCAGGGCCAGATCCAAGCCAATTCCGGAACAAACATCGACTTATATTTCAAGATTGAGGCGTATGAGCTTTTTGCTGTGACCACGTTGAGATCTCGATACACGAATGTGGATGGTTAGTAACCATCCACACTAAGTAGCTAGTAGCTACTTAGGCGCTACACTTGACTAAAACTCCTTTAGATTTCCATGTACAATAGCCACTGCTCATTGAAATGGATGAAGTCTTCTGGCCGGTGATGTCGTCTTAAAGGGGTCTGCTCTCCGTTGTCCTGCTTGTTTGACCGTACAAAAAGAACAAGCTGAGTATGTACTGGTTTCCATCTGCTGGAACCCAGAGGACTGGACAATGGCGGAGGAATAGGAGCTCTCGGAGATGATGATCGACGTCGACGACGGTCGTGATGGACGGAGAAGCCATATAGCCATAAACGTTGACAATCACCTTACTGCTGCCTGAGGCTCTCATGCTCGGATCGTTGGTACATAAGTTGGGGCGGCAAATAAATGCTGGCAGACGTAGATGAAACTCTAACGCAGCTGGCACTAGATATTAAACTGGTGGTTTCATCCAGGAATTATAGCATAACAACTACTGTTACATGGAACATCGGCCAAGAGGCCAGGTGGAGTCTGCTGGATGATGATCCAATATTCGGTTTCACTCAATTTGCCTTAATGCATATGTCTATTATATGTACAATCTGTAAATGGATAAATTTTTAATCTAATTGAGAGGTGAAGACATCGTTTCAAAAGATTAGTTGACCTATCTACTAATAGTCTTAGCCCTACCGCTGGGCAGAGACTAATTGCATAGCTCGCGTCCAGGATATATGCAGAAACAGTGATATAGGATCAGAGCGGTATTGACCTATTTCGAACCAACGGATGTATCCTCCGAAACGTGCTCTGCATCATGGATGTGGGTTATTGGCTCTATCTTATCAACCCTGGGCAAAAGTTCAACGGATTGCCCGCGTTCATCTAGCTCAGCAGGTCCCAGAGGCGTTGACTCGAGATCCGACGAGACGGAGTGGGAAGGGGAATGCATCCGCGGCGTCGAATCTGTAGGCTTCACGTTCCAGCTTTGCAACCGAGCACCTTGCCCGACGTCTATACCCCATCTCCAGCCGCTTATGCGATTATCTGCCGGTGAGAACCTCGGCCACCAGCCCAGCGCTGCGTCTGCTTTCAACTTCTTTAGATCTGCGATTTGATCCGCATCTCCATCTCGAGCTTGGCGGACCAGTTTGCTATCCGCAAGAAGTGAAATCTGAGCAGCAATGGATGTGGGAGGCTTGGGGAGTATCGCTTTGCTGGGAAATAGACGGAATATCCAGAGGAGAATGATCACGATTAAAGCGAGTAGAGCCTCCAGTACGTAAGTGATGACGGGCTCTTGCTTGAGACGAGGCTGGGAATAAAACAAACTAGCCTGGAGCTCTTTGTTTGTAGGTGACAATGATGACGAGTTTTGGGTGTTTCCACGGAGGCTTGTGAGGAGTTGGGTGACATAGAGGGTGTACATATGCTGCGTTGCCTTCGCAAGGGAGCTGGGGTCAACCAGAGAAGTCAGGTTATGGCTTTGGTACTCTGCGTACACCGCGAGGAGCTCGAAAAAGTTTGTGCTACTACCTCGTCCCGGCCATGGCGTGCTGCCTCCTAGTGTTCCATCTGTTGATGACTCCTCAGCATACTGATTGATAACAGGAATTGGCGGTGCGAACCAGTTGGGCTGCATACTGGGATATGACCCATTGTGAACAATGCTATTTTTATCGAACGAGACCGGTTTCCAGGGAAGAAGTGTTTCCTGGCCTCCGATCTCAGCTATTCTGGGCTTTGTAAAGGTTGTTTTGACGGTGACACTGCTCAGATTCCGGGAGCAGACAGTGGCTTGCATCGTTGGTAGAGAGACGTTCAAAGTATTAGGACCCGCCAATGTACCCTTGGTCCCGATCACAGTCTTATTAGTGAAGGGTTGGGATACTACCGAGCTGTAGACTGTCAGGTACAACCAGAAGTGGTCGTCCATCAAAGCTGGAGGTCCGGCCATATCGAATTTGTACTTCCGGAAAGCAGTTGCGCCGTCGTATGCCATGGGTGTAAGATCAGCTATGAATCCGGTGGTGTCAAGCTCTGTTCTATTCAGCGAGTCACGGCAGAACTGTGAGCCGCAGGACCAAGAAAATTCCCAAGGCTGGCTATTTGACGAGGCCCTGTAACTGATTCTGAGGTCAAAGTTATCTGTTGATACGGGCACGCAATTGATGTCGACCAAAATTGCTGGCACGCGAGCTTCAATGGTTCCATCCGGCGTTATTTTATTATTTGAAGTGTCCAGAACATCAGTGATGTTACTGAAAACCAGATTATCGATGACGCCAGACCGATTTGGCAGCTCGAAATTGGGGTCTGTTTGCCACTCGGCATACTGGGAAGCTTTCCTAATCAATTCCTTCGAATTACTTGCGCCGAAAGTATCTGGAAGATTCATAGCCAGGCTCTGGTCTACCGTAATATTCACTTGTATGGTTCGCTGTGCGTTTGTATTCACAAATAAGCCAGCGGCCACAATTTTTAACGCCATGATGATCAGCATAATCGCAGAAGATGCGATCAATGCGACGTTGATTCCCATGGACCCGAATTTAGAGAAACGACCCAAGGCAGAATGGTAATCGATGAAGATTGCACACTTATTAGGTCGTTGTCGCATGACATTAAAAGGGGCAAGGACTTGCACGGCGCCATCAACAGCTGCACAGCTGTAACCAAGCAGAACGAGAACTGAGGAAGTAACCAAAGGGAATACAGCGGCCGAAGTTCTAGTGTTTGTTATTATACCATCATGTCGGTGCGAGGACCAAAGCATCAACGCTAGAGCAACCATAATCATGATAATTGTTGTGAGCAGAGCAATTTTAGACGCCATGAGTAGGAGAATTGGCCGCCAGCCCGGGTCTGATTTTGAAGAATTGTCGTCGTTACTGCCACATGATACTTGTTGATATGGCAATGAAAATGGACTTCGCTCTTCTGAACTCGGTTGTTCGTCGCCGAGAGACTCATCGTTCACACACAGCTGTTGACCCGTTGCTGCACGGCCTCCAAAGCGAAATCGGATACCTTGCAACTTGGATTGCATCTGCTCTTGGGATGACGTTGAATGTGGAGCCAATAGCTTCTCAATACCATATGCTGAGCCTGCCAGAGCTAAAGATGGGCCAGCCAGTGAGCCCGGATCATCAGCTAAAGCAGTTGATGGCCTCAGCCCGATACAAAAGGCAATGCACACGACTGCCAGAAGTGCAAGCAAGGTTTGCATTACTCGGAGAGCTGGCTCCCAAACGAGGATCCTCTTCCGGCTTAATGTAATTTTTCCTGGCAGGCTGCGTTCCACCGGTTTCCGTGAAAGTAGATTAATCACCTGTGCCCATATCTGTGTTGCGAGTATCTCCACCTCCCTCTGGAAATCATCCAGTTTCATAGCATTGCCGGTGGAATCTGTTGGAAGTAGAGATGTAAATGTATCTGTCGAGTATTGGTAATATGTCAAGTCATTAACCAAGTCAATGATTTTGGATTTATTGGCAGTTGGTATTTGGTCTGCATTATATATTCCACCCTTGCCGGCACGTCCGTAAGAATTCATTACCTGCGAATCAAGCGGGTTCATGAGATACAGCCATAGCGCCTCGACTGAAGTACTCATATTAAGAGTTTGTGGCTCATCGATGAGAGTGAAATCCACGAGCTCGTTAGAAGTCATGTTGATTGAAGCCATTGCTGTTTGCTGAGTGAAAATCGGCGAGCAGATGACTCCACCAACAGACCCGCCCGTATTTATAGTCGCCACTATGCGCAAATCATTAGGTTTATCTGAGCACTGGGTAAGATTGAGCCATGAGCCACCGGGTGTGTGATCCTGCACGATTGTAAAGGGACAAGAAGCGACGTGAGCACTGTAAGTATCACCCTGACTATAATGAGCCTGGTCACATTTGAGACCAGCGGACACGGCATTGACATCAGCTGTCATGATTCCGTTCTGCTTGAATGCAGGATCTGACAGAGAAAATCTATCAAATGCATATTTGTCGGTTGTCCATGGGGCCGGGTTCCCTCCAGACTCTCTTTCCGAAGATACATGAGCGTAAGGCTTCTCTCCAGTGTAATTTGTGGGGATGGTGAGGCTACTGTCCGGCAGTACAAGAGGATATTCCTCGAAATTGAAGACGGATGTCTTCGTTAAGGTCGTCGCTATCGTCTGCGATGCAGCTAAATCGACATAGATCAAAGAATTGGCGAATGGAACCAGTGCGCCGCAGACAAATGTTGCTGTTAAAATAGCCGTGATCGCCCAGTCTTTTCTTCCAATGGAATGAAAGACGGAAAACGCCTCTATTTCGTTGTTATAGTCCAACAGAATCGATTGTTCCCCAGTAGCCCATCTTCCACTCATGTTGGACCATGGTGTGAGCTTCTTCACGTCTGTTGCAACTGCGCGGAAGGCAAAAGCGATAGCGATGATACCAAGATTTGGCATATATTTTGCGAGATTGAGAGCATTGCGATCCTCGGGTGAGACGACTCTCGAGCTGGTAACGTATCTTAGTGCTTCGAGGGCAGCAATGGCTCCACAGCAAACAATCGCTACGGCAACCAGTATGGGACGTTTCAGCATGGGAGGAATCCATTCCTTTAATATTTGCCGTTTTTTGAGTATGGGAACTTCGGAGACATGATTCGACTCATGATGGGTAGCGAGTGGAGGTCTCGGAAGTGAGAGGAAGTTGGAAGGTGAGCTTGCACGGTGATCCATGGTTATCTGGGTGGGTGGCCTAACAATACACCCGAGTAATATTCCTGAACCTTGAAATTGGTAAGTGATACGTCTTTGCGTCACATAGTCAATTTCAAGTATGCAGGAAGAGATTTAAATATGCAGGTGAAAGATATCTGCGGCTTATTTCATTTTCCAATTTGCCTTGGTGAGTTGCTAAGCCCGATCTGCGCAGCAGATATCCAACAGTAAGTCTTTGAGATGCAAGCCAGAAAAGAACGACTATACTTGAACAGAACAGGCGATATCTGCGAGCTGGTGGCTCTGTAGATCAGAGAGATCACCGCACAGCAAAGAAAAGCAAGTAGACCAGGAGATTAAATCTCGCGCAATTAGTCCCTTGTGGACTAGTGTTCCAGGAATTGATTGGCTGCACCTCTTAGCTGCATGATGCCAAAGTGTTGGAACTATATACTAGTATCTCGTCTGTTATTGGCCAAAGCATTGTGGGGGGTTCCCGACGCTGGTTCCCCAGGACTCAGCCCCTGGTGACCTTGTTTAGAAAGCAGCATCCGGTTAAGGACGACAAGTGGATATTGTATATTGGAGAAGGGAATCAATCTGGGAATAATCCTTCGATCTACTATATATCCACCTCGGCGACGAAAATAGATCTGTGGCAACGTGCCTTTGATGAACTCGAGCCCGAAAAACAACTGCTTATCAAGTCTATATTGATACCAAAATCCAATAAAAATATCGACACCGATGATGTAGACACTGATCCTATGGTAGTGGACCGTTTAAGGGTATTGAATGGGGTAGTCGAAACCGCGAAGACTCAATATAAAATCGAGCAAAGAAAATCCAGAATCAAATATCAAATCCAAAAGATTATCTATACTGTTCTTGGCTTTCAGAATCTTATCCGGACAGCTGTGGTATTTGATCCAACAGAATATACATGGATATATAAAAATAGTTCAATATATATATATATTTAGTTCTTCGCGATCAATCTCAATAAGTTATTTGAGTATATTTTTACTTCTATACAGTATAACTACAACTATACTCTACAAATAGAAAAACTTTTCGGACTGATCTACTTGGTATATACCAACTGGTATATCTGCAAGATTTGCTCTACAGACCCGAATCTGTATAAGATTTAGTACAGCAATACGGTTGCGAGACAGTAGATTTGAGATACGTATTAGGACCACGGAGGATCAGTTTACAGTAACCAGTTTGCGCCGCGTAATATATATTTAGTTCTTTACGATCAATCTCAATAAATTACTTGAGTATTTCTTTATTTCTATACAGTATAACTACAACTATACTCTACAAGTAGAGAAGCTCTTCGGACTGATCTACTTGGCGCGTATCAACTGGCACGTCTACAAGACTTGCTCTACAGATCCAAACCCGTATAAAGCTTAGTACAGCGACGGTACGGTTGCGAGACGGTAGACTTGAGGTACGTATTAGAACCACAGAGGATCAGCTTACAGTAACCATTTTATACCGCGTAACAATTAGTAGATTTTCAGATTGAATAAATCAAATATATTTATATTTGTAGAGATAACGATCAATTTTGTTGTATTCAATTTTTTTATTTATTCTACTGTATACAATAATTCAAAAATCCGTTCCAGTTTCGAGATTTGTAACAACAGATATTTTACGATACTGAACAGTATCTCGGAATTTTTTTGTTGGTACTGTATAAAAAATAATCGAAGATATTTACAGTACTGTTTTGAAATTTTATCAATATACTGTAAATATTCGGTATTATCAAAAATACAAAATTTATATTGAAAAACAAATAAAACTGCTGTACTATAGAGAAATCTGTAGTTACAATATATTTTTTTGTACTAAACAACCCTGATTCTATTGGAATAGTATTGTACATATAGTATATTACCAATAATAATAATCTTCATTATTAGTATCATATATTCTCTTTGCTCTCTATTCTATACTATATTCTCTATTCTATAATCTATACTAATATCTATACTTACTGGTGTACTGCTGTGTTGTGACTGGCACGTGCGACGTCATCTGCGACTCACTCAATTTCAACTTCAACACTTCATTCCTTTCCAACTTGAACTTTTCCTCCTCTTTTTAATCCGCTGTCTCTTCCTCATTCCAAGGTATGTTAGAGTGGGACTCTACTTCTATCATCTTCTCTATCTTTATCTCTATCTCCATCTCCTCCATCTCCCCAGCCCCCTCTCTTTTTCCAACTGGGGCTAGTGTCCACCGCCCAAAAGTGCGGCCGGAGCAAGACCTTCGCTAACACTGCCTCAATAATAGTTCTCTCTCTTCTCCTCCTCGACTCACCTCATCCTCGCTCTAAACTTCAACTATTTCTCTTAATAATATTGCAATTTTCTAGTTCTTGTGAGTTGACCACCAGCCTCATTTCCCCCCGCCACGCTCTCTGTAATTCCGTTGACTTCTGCGGGAGTTTGGGCCGCAGCAAACCCCCCCACAAAAACCATCTCCAATTCCGGTGACTGCGCAGTCTCTCTGCGGAACCCTCCATTCTCCTCCTTCTCCTCCTCCACCTCCACCTTCACCTACTCGAAGCCCTACACTTCGTATCTTCCGACTTTTTTGCTTACTTTCCAAGCCAGCGCATTTCTTATCTGCCCATCATGTCTGGTGAAGCGTGGCTGTATTTGTTGTCGGTGTTGATCAATGCCGTCAACCTCTTCCTTCAGGTGTTCTTCACCATTATGTACAGCGATCTCGAGTGGTGAGTTTCGAGTCCCCCATCCTACAGTGGAGATTGAATTGATCTCTTGCGATGCATGATACTTTCCAATCTATCAGTTGGAGATGCCTCCGCATCCCTGAAATCACTGAAACCTGGCTAATCTCATCTCCCCGCGCAGTGACTACATCAATCCTATCGACCTGTGCAACCGTCTCAACGCCTACATCATCCCCGAAGCTGCAGTCCACGCTTTCCTGACCTTCCTCTTCGTGATCAATGGCTACTGGCTTGCGATTGTCCTGAACCTGCCCCTCCTCGCCTTCAATGCGAAGAAGTACGTCTCGGTTATATTCCGCTTTCGCGTCCTTTCGCGCTCTCTCCTGATCGACCCTGGATAAAGCTAACATCCAACTTTTTTCTGCTCTTTAGGATCTACGATAACCAGCACTTGTTGGATGCGACCGAGATTTTCCGCAAGTTGAATGTGCACAAGAAGGTGAGTCGCTGTCGGCTCCTAGCCGCAAGCTGTCCCGGCAGATAGCTAACATTTCGCGTGCTTCCTTTAGGAATCTTTCATCAAGCTGGGTTTCCACCTCTTGATGTTCTTCTTCTACCTCTACAGCATGATTGTGGCTCTCATCCGCGATGAGGGACACTGAATTCGCCAAAAGACCGAGGATGCGATGCGCAATGGTCCTCCCAAATAATCTTAAGGAGCTCTCCCAGATCGGCAGAGTATAATCTCCAACACTTCAAATGGTAGCGGAGGTCAATCATCTGTTTGGAATGCCCTATGGGTGTCCGGTTGATATGTGTCTGCAGTGATTTCCCCGAGCAGCCTAATGCCTTGCAGAGATCAGCTCATGGTTTATTTGCTTCAATAACTCCAACAGAGTAAACCCTTGCATGATTTGGGAGGATTCCTTGGATTATTGAACCTGCTTGGTTCGACCTGCGCTGGGAGGTAATAGATAGGTTGTTGTTTTTTCGCGGTGGAGGGTTGAGGGGCATTTGCTGGTCGAAGAGGTTTATGATTTCTCTTGGACCTTGTTAAATTGCTCTATTTTCTGATTTTTCTTTCTATGTTAATCTTATCCTGTCTTTCAGCCTGTGAGTTGTATATACCCTAGGTATCTCCAAGCAGTTTGGCAATGAAGAGCGTACGATACCCAATGAGCCGTAGAATTACCCTTGACTTTGCTTTTCCTCTAGTTTATTCTACTATGCTATATTCTCTCTTAATTTCATATACTCTTATCTATTCTCATCTACTCTACTCACCATTATATTCCATATTTATCACTTCCAATTTATACTCGAACCGCCAAGAGTGGAACCAGCCAAGCTTCGCCGCCCGCGCGTTTGCGGAAAATTCCCAACTTCCGCAACCTCCAACCTTCAACACCTCCGCAAAACCTCATCTCGTCGGGGTTCCGGCGGCTCTTCCTTTTAATCATGTCAGCTTTACTCGGTGCCGGATACGACTCGAGCGACGATGACTCTGTACCCAAGACTTCAGCGACAACCGCCACCACGATTGTCGCGGCGCCAGCAGTGAATACAGAGGTTTGGTCCCCCGACTTTTCTCCTTCTCCTTCCCCGTGGCTTGATATTTGAATCTAGCTTTGTCTTTGTAATGATGAGATAAGACTAACGACCCGATAGGATCAAGCGCATATGCAGATGACCCTAGCTAATACCTCCTCACAAGCCCTCACATATAATGCCACCTACGATGATATGATGCGGCCGGCGCAAGGTCCCATCAATCCCTTCAAGCCGGCCGGACCAGGAAATGGAATCAAGCGAAAGAATGTCCCCACCGGATTTGCGGAGGAGGCGTCTATCAGCGAGTCGACTTTCTCGGCGCAACACCGCACGTTTCAGAGTCTGGGCTATACGCGCAACCCGACGCTGCCGGATCAGTTTGTTGGAAATATGGAGAACGTGGAGCAGTTTGGAGGACGGGATGTTGTACAGATGAAGCCTACAAAAGAGAAGTCGGCGGCTTGGAGGGCGAAGCGCCAAAAGAAGGGCGACTCGAGCATTGTCGAGGGTGATGGTGCTTATTTGGGACCCTGGGCTAAATACCAAAATGATCAGCAGTATGATCAGTATGAGGTCGGAGAGGGTGATGAGTATGAGTTGGCTAGTGATGAGGAGTTTGTGGAGGAGGAAGATGAGACTCTGGCTACCGCCGCGCCCATGCCGGCCATGAGCAAGGAAGCCACCGATTACGAGGGAGATTCTTCCAAGGTGGAAACGACCGAATTCCACGGCTCCCAGGAATACGATTACCAGGGCCGAACTTATATGCATGTTCCTCAGGACTTGGATGTCGATCTGCGCAAGGAAGTTGGCAGTATCAAGAACTACGTCCCGAAGAAATTGGTTCATACCTGGAAATCCCATACCAAGCCCATTACTTCGCTTCGATTCTTCCCCAATTCTGGTCACTTGTTACTCTCTTCGGCTGCGGATGGAAAGGCAAAGATCTGGGATGTTTATCATTCGCGCGAATTACTGCGCACATTCTCTGGTCACAATAAGGCCATCACCGATACGGACTTCCATCCCACTGGCAAGACCTTCCTGACTGGCTCATTTGACCGAAACATCAAACTCTGGGATACAGAGTATGGTAAATGTATTGGTCGATTCTCTACGGGTAAGACACCGCACGTTGTGCGTTTCAACCCCGGTGCCGAACACTCGCATGAGTTCCTGGCTGGTATGTCAGATAAGAAGATTGTGCAATTCGATACTCGATCTGGAGAGTTAGTCCAAGAGTATGATCACCATCTGGCGGCCGTCAACACCATTACTTTCGTCGATGATAACCGTCGCTTCATCACTACTTCCGACGACAAGTCTCTTCGAGCCTGGGAATACGGTATCCCCGTTCCAATCAAGTTCATCGCCGAGCCATACATGTTTGCCCTCACGCGTGCGGCACCCCATCCCAATGGCAAATATGTTGCTTTCCAATCCGGTGATAACCAGATCGTTGTTTATGGAGCTACGGATAAATTCCGTCAGAATCGCAAGAAGAGTTTCCGCGGTCATAATACCTCGGGCTATGGTATTGATCTTAAGGTCTCGCCGGATGGTCAATTCATTGTTTCGGGTGATAGTGCTGGGTTTGCCTGCTTTTGGGATTGGAAGACTGGCAAGATGTATCACAAGATCCAGGCTGGTGGTAAAGAAGGTGGTGCTGTTACTTGCTTGGATTGGCATCCTCAAGAGACAAGTAAGGTGGTTACTGGTGGATTGGATGGTATTATCAGGTATTGGGATTAAAAGATGGTTAAGTTGGAGAATATTACTAGTTATACCGGCTTCTGGCGTTGAAATTATTCACTGGGTCTTCTTTCTCCCCCCGTTTCTTTGCCTTAGTTCAAATGGATTGACATCATGTCTCTATGCAACGTCGCTTTAGAACCGAAGACAAGGGGCGATGTGAGAACTCGAGATGTTCGAATAAGATGTAGAATTTAAGAAAGTAATAGAAATTGAGAAAAGGAGAAGAGTGATAGGTACTCGAGATCATCATCGTACATGTATAGGGCCTGGCACGAGATCAGCAGATAAGGTGACTAGGGAGAGTAGGCCAGTTTCATCACTAACAAGTGCACGTCAAATTCAATTCTAGACACATATTATGCGGTGAACTCAGGTAACAATTCATAATTGTGTTGTATTTCTCCCCAAGGCTAATTCCAGCTTGGCTATGATTCTGTTCAAGTCATCCCTGGTAAATGCATACATGTACGACACGTCTCAGTCAATCACAGGGGTTGATATTCCAGTTGAAATGTCTCGTTCAGAAGAAGACTCCTTTTTGGACGGAGGCAATTCCTCGATATGGCGAAGTTGACTCAGAATCTTGAAGCGTCCAAGAGCGCTGAGGTCTGTGACTTGGCTGGGTTGGTCTTGTGCGGACAGGCTATGAGATTGAAAGTTCGGGCATGTGTCGAGGACTGCAGGTTGACTATCAAAATTTTCAAGATCGATGGGCTCTTGCTCGCACGTACTCTTGGGCCTACCAGATGAATTGGCTATGCAGGCCGGCGCGGCTGTTTGGGCTGTGGATAGGTCTTTATCTGGTGGATCAGGACTCAAGTTGATCACCGTAACTTCCTTTGGTTGATGATATGCCATGATATCTATGATGTAGCTATATGATCTGGTTAAGAATCAAATAAGATGGGATTGGGGTGGGAGAAGAGAAGAGCAGAGGAGATGAAAAGAGATTAAAGACGAAATGAAGAAGGAATGAAGTCAGAGGATAAAAGGAGAGAAGAAGAGGAAGCAGCGAGGAGGACCAAAAGAGGAAAGTGCGATGGGATAGGCCAGTATCACGTGGAAAGGCAAGATTGATTTAGGGTTAGACAGAAGTAGAAGTTAAAAAGTAGGAGAGAATAGTAGGAGAGAAGAGAGAATTCAATTCAATCAGGCTAAGTCTATAGATGCATGGGACAAAAGAACGCTAGACTTGGACAAACACATAGTATCCCACACCAATCTATTACGCACTAGCGTAATAGATATGTACATAAAAAAACATGGCAAATATGCTAGTCTTCACAGTCATGAACGAAGAGATCTAATCCAATGCACCGAAGTATGCCAGAGCCATGTCGGCGAAAGTAGTCGAGGATGCTTCCATAACAGCACTGCTAGAGCTCCAATGCCCGTGGCAACCACTGTGCTAAGTCCAAGACCAAGAATCTGGCTCTGATGTTGAACGGCAGCAATTACTTCCGAATAACGTTGATTGCTAAAGCTGATCCGAGCATACTGGGTCTTCCATCCCAGGAACGGCAAACGGCGGTCGATAGTTTCCTCGATAGATTTGCGTAGCTTGTAAATGGGAGACTTAACACCCCAGCGCATTTCAAGGTAGTTTTGTTTGGATAGGTCGTTGATGGCGTACGTATCGGCACATCGTTGGTTAGTGTATGCTTGGAAAGCTGCTTGGCGTCGCACACTACGGGTGTAGACACTGAGATCGGCATCATAAACACCGTGCTGATCGAGTTGTTCAAATAAAACGCGCACGTCTTCTAGGCCTGCGTTCAAACCCTGGCCATAAAAGGGGAGAACTGCATGTGCTGCGTCACCGATGATCGCCACGCCGGAGCTAAAGTGATGCGGGTTACACTTGATGCTGATCAATGGCAGATGCGGATTAATGGCAAACTGCTCGGCCAAGGAAGCCGGTTCAATCAATTCCGGGCAGACACCCGGGAAGTGCAGATCAAAGAACTCATAGAGTTGAGCAGGGTTGTTCTCTAAGAGCGTGTAGTGTGACGAAGGCGCAAACAGCGTGCAGGTAAATGATTTGTCTGCCGAGGGTAACGCAATGAACATGAACTCTCGACCGGGCCAGATATGGAGATGATTGGGCGATATCCGGAAGTTTCCATCTTCGGTTGGAGGGATGCGGAATTCACACCATAAAGTGTCGATATATTCCTGCTGGTAGTCGACACGCGCAAACTTCATCATATGAAAACGCGATGCCGAATGGGCCCCATCCGCCCCGAGAAGATAATCGAAGGAGACCTCGATTTCGGGTACTCGGCCGGCTACGCCGAGATTATCGGGCTGGGGTGTGTCACCAGGAATGCGGCGCTCAAACCATGCCTTGTTGGTACGGAAATCAGCACCTGTCAACTTATGGTTGAAGAACAACTTGACGTTGGGAGCCCGCTCCAATTCATCTAGAAGCGCGTTATTCAGGACACTACGGTCCAGAGCATTGATGGCCTATACAGATCAGATTAGTTAACGGGACTGAATTGCAGGTTTAAGACTGATGCAAGGGCAATGCAGGGCGAATTGCATACACGACCGTGAACGTCATAGGCTTGAGCAGCCTCCCATAAAGCACCCGCATCTCGACCGTGAATCATACGCCCATACATAGGAATGGTCTGGTGGAGCACTTCATCGATCAGACCCGGTCGATTAGAGCCTTGGAGTGCTGTGACACCACGCTCAGATATGGCCAGGTTAATCGACTTGGTGAAATTGAGCGGGACGGTGGTTGGGTCACGAAGATCTACAAATTAAAAACATTATTGTTGGCATTGTACCAGCTGAGATAGAAATTCTCAATCATAAAAAGACAGTGTTGGGAAAAGCTGGGATGTTGATGGATGAGAATATAGTCTCTCGGGACCCTGGAGGACCCTGCGAGATTGAAGGACAAGGGTATATATTTTACGGAAGAGTCCACCCCGGAGGATTTTCGAGTGTACCGTTCAGTCCACTCACCCCTTTCACTCCAGGAAGGGTCTCTTGTGCTCCTCAACTTCACTTCGGGATTTTGAATCATTGTCACACACAATGAACGTACCTCCTCGTAGCTCATACACTTCAACCTCGTCACCGCGTGATGCCGCATAGAGTGCGGCCAAAGACCCCACCGGGCCGGCGCCGACCACCACCACTTTTTGCCGGGTTGAAGGGGCCATTGAGATTGATCCAGACGTGCTTGAGACGAAACTGGAAGGATCGTGCGATCCTGGCAAACCTCAAAACTGGACAAAAATCAAAAGAAAAGCCAAAGAGAAATTCTACTGGCCTCGCCGGGATCTCCCTGGTCACGTGCTGCGGTATCGGACTTTACTTTTTCGGGAAATTGCTGAGTCATCTAGATTGTGTTATCTCACAACCCGATTTATCAGGTGTCAATCACATGACAGTCACATGATCTGAGTCTCCTGGATATACGCTACTCCCCTTTAGGACTAGCGTAGACAGTCCCTCCGCTTTGAATTTCTCGCGGAGACGCAAAAAAGTAGCCATCTCACCTGCTTCGTGCATTTTTATATCACCATGACTGCTCGAAAGTGCTCTGGCGTGGACTGCCCTAATGATGCGGGTACTCTTCAATGCCCTACCTGCCTGAAAATGGGCACGGATAGCTTCTTCTGCTCGCAAGATTGTTTCAAGCGGAGTTGGGTATGGTTCGACCTGAATTGAAGAATTGATCTACATTACACAAATTCGAATGGAAACTAATATTTTTCCTCCTTCCAGAGTGAGCACAAGTCGATTCACAAGAAAAGTAATCTCCTCGCCAATATATTCCCTCCGAAAGTAGTTTCTGAACCTGATCCAGCAACCGGCCACTTCAATCCCTTCCCCGCCTATCCATTCGCCGGTCCTCTACGACCTGTATACCCGCTGTCCGCTACGCGCACTGTTCCCAAAACGATCCCCCACCCCGATTATGCGCGCGATGGTATTCCCCGTTCCGAGCAGAAGCTCATCGGTCGTCACAATATCAAGATCTTGAACAAAGAAGAGCAAGAGGGTATGCGCCGAGTGTGCCGACTTGCGCGTGAGGTTCTGGATATTGCCGCCCGCGCATTGAAGCCTGGCGTGACCACCGATGAGATTGATAAGATTGTTCACGAGGCGTGTATCGAGCGCGAGGTAGGCCAATTAGCTTAGAAGCTTTCAATTCTTCGGCCCTGTCATATCTGCTAACATCTCTTTCCTTCTCCAAGTCCTACCCCTCCCCTCTCAACTATATGCAGTTCCCCAAATCCGTCTGCACCTCAATTAACGAGACCATCTGCCACGGTATTCCCGATCAACGGCCTCTGGAGGATGGCGACATCATCAACATTGACGTCACTCTTTACCACAAGGGCTTCCACGGAGATATCAACGAAACTTATTACGTCGGAGACAAGGCGCTCGCCAACCCAGAAGCCGTGCGGGTGGTTGAGACATCGCGTGAATGTCTTGATAAATCAATTGAACTGGTCAAGCCGGGTATGCTGTTCCGTGACCCGGGTAATGTGATCGAGAAGCATGCCAAGTCACGAAACTGCAGCGTTGTCAAGACATACTGTGGTCACGGTATCAACCAGCTCTTCCACTGTGCTCCCAACGTGCCTCACTACGGCAAGAACAAAGCTGTTGGAACCGCTAAGCCCGGTATGTGCTTTACTATCGAGCCCATGATCAATATCGGTACCCACCGTGACCGCACATGGCCCGACGACTGGACGAGTACCACCCAGGATGGATCTCTGTCCGCTCAGTTTGAGCACACTATGTTGGTCACTGAGGATGGCGTTGAAGTTCTCACAGCTCGTTTGCCGGACTCCCCTGGTGGACCAGTTCCGATGCCTGCTGTGGAGAGTGGAAACTAGCTATATAGAGAGATTTGAATGTTGCATATGAAGTTTGGATACCTCTGGAGCACAAGTTATGACTCCCCATGAAAAATGAGGGCTGCTGGCACTGGGTAGTCTTATATTAGTAGAATTCTATATGCATTGATGATATACTACCTGCACACGTGTACTGACTATACAATGTTGTTAGTATCTCCTAATTCTACTACTTCTCCTCCTCCTTCTCCTCCTTCTTGGAGTACTCCCCTCATACCAATGTGTATAGCACAAAGTAGCCCCATCTTCAATGTGGGGCTATTTATGATGAAACGTGGGGATTGACTATTCAAACACTCGCATTTCTTCCTATACTATTATGAATAATAGTTCAGTTTATTCAATAAATGGAATAACTGTATGAGAATATACTATTATTATCCTACCTATTCCATCGGAGTATAAAACGGAAGTAGAGGAATGTGAAGTACACTGCCATAGTATGGCAGTATACTCTATATCTCTTGGCAAATCGACTAATCTACACTAATGCAGATGGCTCATTGGATGTTTCAAAGCACAGCACAGCCCAGCACCAATGAGACTGTACATGCATATGTACTTCATCGCAACATCAAACCCAATATGTATAACCTCGTCTATTACTTGATTTAGTATTTAAATTTACTTCTCTGGTCGCCTAAACCCCACATGATTGAGCCCCACACTAGTTGAGCCTCTCCACATACTCTCGCAAATACTCTCGTCCCTCCGCATTCTTTTTCTTCTTGTCCAATTCTCCCTTTGGTAACAGTGGAACTCATTCACTGTGGGACAATCTGCTCTGCTTGCACCTATAATATCTATTTATCAATCAATCTTCCGAAATGGCCGGCAAGCTTCACAGCGCACCACCTTTCCGCGCTGAGCATATGGGCTCTTTGCTGCGTCCAGATGACCTGTTGGAAGTTCGCGCGAAGATTCGGGACACTGGAGTGTCCGAGGAAGAGGCTGGACTACTAGCCGTGGAGCAAAAGGCTGTTAAAGATGTTGTCCAGATGCAGCGTGATCTGGGCTTGAAGGCCATCTGCTCGGGCGAATACAACCGCACTCGTTTCTGGGGTCTCATGTGGGATGAATTTGAGGGTATGGCATCTTATTCAATCTTTCTACTTCCATACTTCCATTGAATGTAGTGACAATTGTTCAATTATACTAACTATGCTTAGGCACAATCCGTCTGCAAGATGCCGACGCTTCTATGTTCAGACTGTACCACCCTGACGTTGTTAGTCTGATTGAGAAGGATCGCAAGGTCATGCCCGGTGACTCGGTCATCGCAGGCTCAAAGCTCACCTGGAGCCCCGAGAAATCGGTCTCCAATCTCCATGAGCTGAAGCTGATTCAACAGGCCCTACCTGAGAGCGAATGGGGCAACATCAAGTTGACGATGATTACTCCGGCTTGGTTCCACATGCGCTACAAGCAAGGCAAGGCATATACCCCCGAGGCATATGCCAACGATGAAGAGTATTTCAAGGGTGTAGCCCAGGTCTATCAAGCCGAACTCGACGCATTGTACAAGGCCGGCCTGCGAAACGTCCAATTCGATGACCCTGGCATGGCCTACTTCTGCTCCAAGGACTTCCGTCAAGGCTGGGCTGATGATAAGGATAACACCGGAACTGTTGATGATCTCTTCGATGCTTATGTCCAGCTATACAACGACTGCTTGTCCAAGATTCCCGCCGACATGCACACGGGTATTCACCTGTGCCGTGGTAACTTCATCGGTGGTCGTCATTTCTCCGAGGGATCCTACGACATTATTGCGAAGAAGCTTTTCGAAAACCTGAACGTCAACACCTTCTACCTTGAATACGATACTGAGCGAGCTGGTGGCTTTGAGCCTCTCCAGTTCCTCCCTAAGAACAAAAACGTCGTTGTCGGTGTCATCAGCACCAAGCTCCGTGAATTGGAAGACAAGGAGGCTATGAAGGAGCGTATTTACAAGGCTGCCGACTTTGTCGCCTCGGGCAGTGGCGAGACCCGAGAAGAGGCTCTGAAGCGGATCTGCGTTAGCCCCCAGTGTGGTTTCAGTACCCACGAAAGCGGATACCCACTCAGCTTGGAAGATGAGAAGAAGAAGTTAGGCCTGGTGCGGCAAATCGCCGATGAGATCTGGGGCGAAGCATAAAGGCGTATGTTTGTTTAGTGGAGTTATATGAGGATTTATGAGGTGGCTTTGCGGGAGGGTTTCTTTATTTTCAACAGCGACGAAACTTGACGACACGAGATATCCATTCAACAATTTTTATCATCCTACACCAGCATAAGTGTGACATATTTAACAACAGACACTTTCAATGAAGTATCCATCTCTCATTTGTGATGTACTAGTACATTTTGTGGTAACAAAGTGTAGCTATCTATTATACCAACTGCTTACATCTTGATATAGTAGACTAGAAGTCCAACAATGAAGCAGAAGAGCATTGAATGATGGGCCATCTCTTGTTTCGAATCAATTATGAGTCACACCCTTCCGTACTCAACCATTGTCTTGTCTTGTATATCTTATTGTATACAATTTCTATACAAATTGCATCCGCAGTGAATAGGCCAGCACGTGATGGGCCTTCCTTCCTCGCCAGTCAACCTCGCCTTCTTCCTTTCTTCTTTTTTTTTTTTCTTCTTTTCTTTCATCGTGCCTATCTCACAATTTTTTCCTGACTGGATTCATAACTCTCATCTCCGACTTCGTCAAGTCGAGGTTGATACATACAGCTTGCTGGCCGGATCATCTGTGACACTTCTGAAAGTGGCATCATGTCGCGTCGCGGCTCTAGAAGATACAGGCCGGATGCTGAAGATGATTACTATCGTCCAGATACCGAATTCCGAGGGCGTCCTGTGGCCGGTACTGGAGCAGTTCTTCCGACCAAGTTCTGGCCTCAGCGTGCAGATGATGAGCCAATGACAATTTTCCAACCTCGTCAATTCTTTCTAGGATCAAACTATGTGTTCCGGCACACTCACATACACATGAGCAACCAACTACTCATCTTGACGGACGGCTCCTGCTCCAACAATGGCACCCCGGATGCCAGAGGTGGCTGCTCTTTCATCTATGGACCACAGTTAGAATCCGACGGGAACTACGCCCGTAAACACTTTCGTCTTGAGAACAAGGGCCCCTTTGGTGAATCCTACCCACAGACAAGTAATCGCGCAGAGCTACGCGCGGTTATCGCGGCCCTTCGATATCGGAACTGGGCTAGAGAAAACTTCAACAGCATCGTCGTGGCGACTGATTCCGAATACGTGTCCGACGGAGTTACCAAATGGATCAGAAGATGGTTGCAGAATGGCTGGCGGACAAGATCAGGGCCCGTTGAGAATATCGATCTTTGGCAGTGTCTCCTCGGGGACGTGGAACGGCTGTGGGATTCTGCTATTCAAGTGCTCTTCTGGCGAATTCCACGAAACCTCAATCAGGACGCAGACAATCTTGCCAGAACAGCAACCCGTCTTGCTGACCAGCATGATTTTGTGGATCATGTGGATTATTCTTTCTAAGCAGGTAGATGTGGGACCCAACATAATCCCCTTCTGGCAACGAAGTGCAAGGTCCTCTTTTTACATCGGAGGGCTGGCTGGCGGATTTCTAGGAGGTGACAGGTGTTTTATCACGAATATCTTCATGTTCATCTTCTGTTATTATGTATCCTCTTGTATTCTGTAGTAGTTAGGACTTATCATTTTGTATTCTCTAGTAGCTAGCACTTTTACACTATCATTATCTCAACATAATAACTGACAATTCAAGTGGATGACTTATCACCAGGGGTGTTCTAGAGTCATCAAGTTTGTCCTTTGCCATTGCGTCCTCTCTTTCTTGTACTCACACTGAATACACCTTCCAGATCAGCCTTCAATCATCTCATAAATTGACATTTCAAAAGCTTCTCGTTTAATGAAATCCTTACGGTTCTTTAATTATCTATAAACTATGAAACTCCCGAAACCTTGTATCTTGTGAGCATCAAAGGCAATTCAAAAACCTTCCACGGCTGTTGACTACTAGTTACCAGTATCTACTAGTAATGCATAGTATAATCTAAACCGTACTAGATATCAAATACTACCTAGTATTTCTAGGTAGATTTTATATTTTCTCAGTAGTTATAATCCCACGATCTACCTTTTTCTATCATTAGCTGTCGCACCTATCAGCACTCGTACTGTCCAACGCTCCCAGTATGGTGCATTTTATGCAAGTTCACATATGCTCTAACTTAGAGCATATGTAAGATCAATCCTAGAATCGGCTTTTTGCCAATATGATGTGGCTCATCTTTCCTACCAGTCTTCTTTTTCTGAAAGCTTCATATAAACCGTGCCAGACATATCTGCCCCGAAAATCATCCTCAAAACCAGTTAAAATAAGTCTTATCTGGACTGCTTTTCTTCGACAAGTTCGGGAGAGGCATATAATCATGGCTAATCCCTGATATGAAGTCAGTCCGATACAAGGAAAGGCGACGATGACACTGTCAATCTGAGTTTTCTTTTGGTTACTGCCCAGTGACTAAAAGAAAACTCAGATACACGCACCTTGGGAATAGAAGAGGCCAACCAGGACAATGTATGAATTTTGCTTCCTCCATGACTTTCACAGGGTCCCACGGCTCGAGCGGATTTCCAAGGTATGCATGGTGTGTTGTTTTGAGAAATTCCCCACTCAGAAGTATGTACGGTTGATGTGGTAGAACAAGAGCGTTGTGTTTGTAAAGGTTATTCGTGATCTCCATATCATACTCGTTCGGGCCTGCATTTGTAATATGACGACGGTGCTGCACAGAATAAGAAGCCCAGCTATAGTGGAGCATATGGCCTTTGGAGAACTTGTAAAACGAAGAAACTTTTGCATTTAGGATAGTATGGTAAATATGACTGTGGGATTGTCCCAGACTCGAATATCCTCTAACACTGAAAAGTTGCTAGATTAGGAACAGGTAGGTAGTATCTGCATTGATAGCCGCTGGGTCTTTTATCATGTATCATGCAGCATGAATATAACATGAAAATATTTACAACAGGGATATCTAACTAAGGAGGAAAATGCTAGTATACTAGTACGTGAATGCGTGCTACAAATTGCACAAATCTTTTCTTCGCTTGGGTATTTCGGTTATTGCCGCTGAAACAAAACCTCCTGTATCACAACTACTGAATGAATTGGAAGATTAGATGAACTTTATGATGTTAGGTGCATCGAAAACAGAACCTACGGATTCTGGTGAGTAGATAGCAGCCTGTATCATGATAGCCCTACTGTACCCAGTGTACTGCATTCATGAAACAGACTTCAGGGACGCAAATTTTTTCTGACCAGTAGAGCGTAGGTGTGACTCGAACACTATGTAGACCTAGACCCTACGTCTAAATAGCCCCCAGCTTCAAATGAAAGTTACTAGCAATACGGAGTAATGTATAGCCCAATGAGCTTGGTATATACAATGATCGGGTTCCACATAGTTTTCTTTACCAAAATCCGAGATGGATCTACGGAGTACGTCCGTAGTTACTAGGCCATTTCCTTAGTCTTTCAGCTTCGTATTGAGATTATGAACTTGCCACCGAGTTTCACTAAATCTCACTAAGTCTCAAATACATATCTATCTGATCCTTCTAGATCTACCGTTTACCATATACGGCCCGCAGTGTCAATTGTCAAGCATCATCCAGACCCACCAACACTATTCTTTTGGCTCCATTTTGTACCCGCTTCTCTGTGAGTCGCAAACCATTCACGATCGTTTCCGACACCCCGTGGTGTATTTGGTGATTCTTATTGATTTAAAAATGAGATTAGCCCAGTGACTATCCATGCAGCTATTCTTAAAGGAAGAAGTACTCCATACAAATAATCAGCCTGCCCATCAGCTCACAATGCTAGATCCACAATCTCTGTCTTGTATGCCGTCTTCGGTTCAAGAGGCACAAGATGTCTTGACACGCGAGCACTTGCCGATATGGTTTACCATGGTGTTTCGTATTTAGCCTCAACTAGTTAGTCTCGGTAGATTTAATGGGATGGCACACCAGTGGCGTTGTAAATCAATACCGGGGGGAAGAATTCGGGTGTTTTCGTTACGACTCGAATATTCCAATGCGATCAAATTTTTTTTTCTCGATGTCTGACTCAAATGTCGATTCTAAAACTCAGCTCTTGGTGTCCTTATAGTCCTTCAAGTTGCTCATCACCATAAGCAGTACTACATACATATGGCAGTCATTGACACATGGCTAAATTTGTCACTTTCAGCTGCCCTTGTGATTATTAGTGGGGCTTTCGCAGGTCTGACTATTGCTTTGATGACCCAAGATGAAATCTACCTGAGAGTGATTGCAGCTTCTGGTGAAGCAATTGACCAGCAAAATGCCTCAAAAGTCATCACACTTCTAAAGCAGGGAAAGCATTGGATCCTAGTGACACTGCTTCTGGGGAATTGCATTGCCAGTGAAGCATTGCCAGTTATATTGGATCGAGTTGTCCATGGCGGGCTGCTAGCGGTACTCGGTAGCACTACTTTAATCGTCATATTCAGCGAAATCATACCGCAATCAATCTGTGCCCGTTACTCTCTAAAGATTGGCGCATATATGGTACCTTTCGTCACGGCATTCATGCACCTTCTTGCCCCGGTGGCATGGCCTGTTGGGAAGTTACTAGATTTATGTGTTGGAGATAGCCATGCAACGGGCTACAAGAGAACCGAATTGATGACCCTTTTTTCTCTCCATGAGAAATTGGGAAGTCCCGATGAACGCCTTCGCTCACAGGAAGTGAATATGGTTCATGGAGCGCTTGGACTAAGGGACGGGAAGGTGACGAGCATCATGGCACCTATACAAAATGTCTTCTCCCTTGCTGCGGACACAATCATGGATTCCCTCACAATAAGTCGCATCAAGTCTAGAGGGTGTTCTCAGATACTCATACATGCCCCGGGTAACCCAAGGGATATCATTGGAGTATTTTGTGTCAAGAGGTTACTCAAGTACGACCCAAAATCCAATCAGCGTGCTCACAGCTTAGACTGGGAGCCCATTCCTGTTATACACGCGAGGACAAGTGCCTTGAATGTTCTGAAGATCTTCCAAGAAGGAGAAATCGATATTCTGCTAGTGACCGGGAAAGAAAGAAAGAAGATCCTGGGAGTTGTGACCCGGAAGGACATGATCAAGTCGTTGCTTCGACGGCGAACTCAAGATCAACATGGAGGGAAAAATATAATCAGCGATGCAGAGAAAAGCATAATGTGTCAGAAAAGTTCTAATTATGCCCGACCACTATCTTCGCGTATCCAAAGCATCCTTGGAAAGCCGGAAATGATCGCAGTGTCAGCACCTGATAACGAATTTCGCCCACTCTGGGCCAAATCAAGCCTTCCTTCGAACTATGGTTCATTCGACTATCTCAACACCGCAAGCAAGTGGAAATATATTCGGGGTTATCTTTCAGATAGACTTGAAGAGACTAGCCAGGAGATAGAGCTTGGAACTACATATGAAGCATAATTAAGATTGATTATCATGACTCCTCAAAAGACCAGTTTTCAACGAATATACTCCGAGTAGACAATCCAATTATTTCTTTTCTTAAAGCCTCCGGATCCTCGGGAGCTAAAATACTGTAGAATCAAGGGAAAAGCATACGAATGTCGAAAGATGTCGTAAGTCACTATTGGTACCTACCAATGGCGAATTCCAACATCTTGATACTACGTACTATGTAAAAGGACTGACGGCCTCGGCCCCACCATGTCACGTCATTTTACTCCACTCTTTCTCTATAAACTGTGATAAGACATGAAGGGGATGTGATTCATGTGCTTCAACATTTTGAACTTTTAAGAACTTTTAAGAAACACTATCGATATGTAGCGTTTTCTTTTTATGCTTGAAAATCCCTCGGCAACTATTTTGCCGATTGCCGAAACCGCCGGAGCGGAACGAACTGCGAGAAATCCGAAGATTTTGATTGGTCAGCCTGATCTATATTAATCACGTGACCCGTGAGGGGAAAGTGCATATCTCCACGTGACTTGATTACGAAAAGGGAAAGAATGAGTCTTTCGGGGGGAAATTGGCTGGTCGTTCCTTCCTAAAAATTAAACCGAAGAAAATCATTTCAAAAAGATAAGAAAAAAAATATAAAAACTCATATAAAATTAAAATCGGAAAAATCGAAATCAAAAGAAGAGACCAACGGCAATTCACGACTTCGCATTCCCGTCTTCTTTCCCATGCCTTTTCGCTCCGGGGGAAAACCAGTCAAATTCGCCATGGCCCCCAGCGAAACTTCCCCGCTGCTTCCAAACAACGGGACGGTTTCCACTGGAGCGATACCAACTCGCGATGCGGAGTCGAACTCAGGACATGGTCGAACTTGTCAAGATGAGCAGGCGAAGGAGTCATCCTCTGATGCCCAGAAACAGTTGAAGTATATTGTGCCGGCTATATCAATCGGAGTATGCACTTTCATACCACACGAAATTGTACCCCTGGATTTCATGGTAATAGCATGTCAAGATATCTAACAATTCATGATAGATCTTCCTTTCTGCTGCAGACCAGACGATCATTATGGCCAGCTATGGTCAGATTGGTAGCGATCTTAAGGCTCTCAATTTGACTAGTTGGATTGCGACCTCGTACTTCTTGACCTTGACCTCGTTTCAGCCGCTGTATGGCAAGCTCAGTGACATCTTTGGCCGTAAGGCTTGTCTTCTATCTGCTTATGCCATTTTCGGCACGGGATGTCTGTTTTGTGGACTGGCCCGTAATATCAATGAACTGATTGCTGCTCGAGTAAGTGTTGAAATCAATTCCTTAAATCCCACCGTCGATGATGACTCGGGTCCGGCTGGTAGTCCAGCCCTCGAGAATTATCTGCAAGACCCAAGAGTCAAAATTCAATATATCACTGATCTGACCTTCGTGTAGGTCTTCCAAGGTATTGGGGGTGGTGGCATGACGACCGTGGTGAGCATTCTGATGAGCGATATAGTCCCCCTGCGTGATCGTGGGCTCTGGCAAGGTATTATAAACATTATATATGCCACGGGTTCCGGAACTGGTGCTCCTCTGGGCGGCATTCTGGCTGACTATATTGGTTGGCGTTGGTAAGAAGCATTCGTCTCATTGCTAGTAGTTGACTCACCATTTGGTGCAACCCTTCTAACCTCAAGTATATAGGGCTTTCCTGGCACAATTCCCCATGTGCATCCTTGCCTTTATCGCTGTTTCTGTGATGCTTAAACTCCCATCCCGTGAAAATACTCACTGGAAGGATAAACTTCGTCGCATTGATTTCCTTGGTGCGCTGGTTCTTGTTGGTGCTGTTCTTGGTTTCCTGCTCGGCCTGGATCGCGGTAGCAATGTATCGTGGAGTATGCCCCTGACTATTGTCTCGCTCTCTGTCTCCGTGGTATTGTTTGCTGTCTTTGTCCTGGTTGAAGTTTACTTCGCCGCGGAGCCTTTTGCCCCAGGACATATCATCTTCAGCCGGACATTTTTCGCGCTCTATTGCTGCAACTTCTTTAGCTTCGGTGGTTGGCTTGCGGCACTCTTCTACATTCCGCTCTACTTTCAGGCCGTGGATGGAGTGAGTGCGACTGTTGCAGGGCTACGTCTTCTTCCTAGTATTCTATCTGGTGTCTCTGGTTCTCTGCTTGCCGGAATCATCATGAGGCGTACCGGGAGATACTTTTGGCTAACCATCGTGGCTTATTCCTTTTTGACCCTGGGATGCTTCGCTATCTACTTATTCTCAGGAGGTATCACTGCTAGTATAGTCCCCATGATCCTCGGAATGGTGCTTTCGGCGTTTGGTAATGGTATTGGTGTCACCACTACTTTGATCGGGCTAAGTAAGTAAATCCACAACAAATCCCCGGTGTATATCAAGTTGCTTACCCACGATTTTCTTTGCCTTTTCCAGTTTCCAATTCAACTCAAGAGGACCAAGCTGTTGTCACTGCCTGTTCTTATCTCTTTCGATCTCTTGGATCTGTGATCGGCCTGTCATTGTCTTCAACGGTGGTCCAGCAACTCCTTCGAGAACGACTAGCACTGAGACTCAAGGATAGCAAAGACATTGATTCTATTGTCAACGGAGTCCGAGAAAGTCTTGACTACATCAAAAAACTCGACCCGGATGTGGCCAACATTGTGCGTAGCTGTTATGGCTGGTCCACGAATAAAGGCTTCGGCTTTCTCGTGGCTATCGTCTTCCTGGCCCTTTTCAGTGCATGTTTCGTGCGTGAGGCCAAATTGACCCGCTAATTAAGGTACAAAATTCTTTTGCAACTTTTGATGATTCACGATCATCCTTATTAGAAATTGTCTGCATATACTGCGAGGTACAGAAAAAGAGTTGATTTCTTTGCATATATGCCACAGCGGATGTGGTTTAAAATAGTTGACAATCAATCTGAACATATCCATGAATTACAACAGTGCAGCTGACTATGAGTCAACATAATCTTTCATGAATATCCCCCTGTCATCGTATAAAATTTTGTATAGTTTGCATGCGAAGAGTACATAGACTGCTGACCCCAAAAGGGCAAAGCGGTGAAATGACGACTTTCCGGGGTTGCGCACTGCTGAAACCTCCCGTCATCCTTCGACTTCTTCCACTTTCTTTTTTGCTGACACATTCTGATATTTGGCGACTTCAATTAATCCCCTTCTGATCTCGGTTTTATACTGTCGAGCTCGATGATGACCCTTCGATCGCCTTGACCGTGTCCCGATAGCTTCTCTAGCTCTCTAGCTCGACCATCGCTATGTCCGAGCCGCGCTCCGGCCCGGTGTCGTTGACACGATACCGTCCTATCCTTTACCTCTTCACCGGTGTCGCAGCTGCATATGCCCTTCTCTATATTCACAATAATGTCGTCTCACCACAGTCATCTCAAACTCCGCTCCGCCGTCGTAATGCCGTGCGCCGAGCTCGCCGGGGTGAAACCGAAGAACAAGGCCTTATCGAAACGCCGTCCTATCGTGCGATCACCCACTTAGAACAATTGGAACGCCAGAATGGCGTGTATGGCACATTCCGCATCGAGACTGAAGATGGGCGAAGGGTGGAAAGTGGTCTTTTGCCGTCATTGCTTGCGACACGCGACCAGCTAATGGAAGAGGTGGGCGTTCCTCCAGCTCATGCCGAGCGCATGCGGGAAATGATGGAGGATACCTTTCTTGAATCATTTTTAGCCTTGGATTTCCCTGCCTCACACACTCTACTAGAGAACAGCGCTGAAAGGACGTACTTGACGGAGCAATTGCAACGGCGAGGGATTTCGCGAGCTGGTATTGAAAGAGCGTTGATACGGTTCAATGACGATCATAATTACGGGGATGAGCTGCGTCGCCGAAGGCAGAATGGCGAGCGTGTCACCCTCTCAACTTCGACTTTCCCAGACGTCGCTGCGCCACCTCAGAACCCAGAAGCTGCAGAGGCACCCGCCGACGACCAAAGTGTCTTTTCATGGCGTGATGGGAACAATGACGCTTCACCAACCCGCGAAGGTCAAAATTTACTGAACTTATTATACCATATTGCGGAGGATCAGGCACGGAGAGACGGTTATATTCATCGCGGTGTCACTTGCAATAGCTGCGGTGCTATGCCCATCCAGGGAATTCGATACAGATGTGCCAATTGCATTGATTACGATCTCTGTGAAACCTGCGAGGCAATGCAAGTACATATCAAGACCCATCTGTTCTACAAAGTCCGCATCCCAGCACCCTTTCTGGGGAATCCTCGTCAGTCTCAGCCGGTGTGGTACCCTGGAAAGCCCGCTATGTTACCTCGAAGTCTCCCACGGCCCCTCGCAAAGCGTCTTATGAGAGAGACCAGCTTCGAAAACACCGAGTTGGATGCCCTTTGGGATCAGTTCCGCTGCCTTGCGAACTATGAATGGGCTGATGACCCCAATAAGCTCTATATGGCAATCGATCGTAAGACCTTCGATCGATGCTTTGTACCCAACACTTCCATCCGGCCTCCTCCACCGAGTCTCATCTATGACCGCATGTTTGCATTCTACGACACAAATAATGATAACTTGATTGGATTTGAAGAGTTCTTGAAGGGATTGGCCAGTCTCAACAACAAAAGCAACCATGAAAGACTCCGCCGTGTGTTCCGGGGATATGACATCGATGGCGATGGATACGTGGAGAGAAAAGACTTCCTTCGCGTCTTCCGGGCCTATTATGCGTTGAGTCGTGAACTCACTCGCGATATGGTTGCTGGGATGGAAGACGACTTCTTGGAAGGAGGTGCACGCGATGTTGTCCTTGGTAGCCAGCCCATCAGCTCTGCATTCCCCGGTAACATCCCATCGGGCGAGACTTCACGTATTGGCGAAGGCAAACGACCTAATCTTGAGGGTGATATGGAAATTGTTGACCATGGAGGCATATTGCGGCAGGATGGTAACGATATAGGTGATCGCCATATGGTCATTGGGGATTCAGCCGTGAGACAGCAATTTGGCCGAACACGGCCAATATTCCCATCTACCCTAAGACTTCCGACGACAGCCTCGGACTCTCGTGAGGCCCACCGTACCCCCGGCGAGGCCGAAGACGAGGAGGATGGTGATGATCACGAGGAAGATGAGGAAGCTAACGATGAGGAGGAGGAGGAGAATGCCGAGGATGATGAGGATGACGAAGATGGCAGCGGGTCCGACAGATCTGGGTCATCGGTAGCTAGCAGTGGCTGGCCTCCAGCAGAGCACCTCCACGAAGAAGATATCATTCAAGCGCTCGGAACGTATGTGTACCCTCAGGACATTACCGATCCGATCGATAGGGCTCGAGTTATAACGGCCGTGTACCACAGGATGCGTGACGATGATCGAAGACGGATCGACGAAGCCCGGCGACTAGGAATCGATGAACGCTGGCGAAGACGAGCTTTCTATACTGACGAGGAAGACGGGGCTACTATGCCCGAAGGCTTCCAGAAGAATCCTAATTTTGACGATCTCTCTGACGACGAGGATCCCACTGACATTTCGCGAGACGTATCACGCCCCCCTTCTCCCCGTTCAAGATCATCTTCCAAAGTCCGATTCCAAGATGATCTCAGAGATGATTATGATGTTCGTTCTAACCCCTCGACTTCCTCGCGGAGTATCCCAGTCGGAGAGCGATGGGGTGGCTTTGAGATTCCAGAAGTTGAAAGAGATGTCGGCAAAGAAATTCTTTATCAAGTAACGCAGCAGGGATTCAACGAGTTGCTCGATCTTTTGTTCAAGCAAAAAGAGGATCTACTCATGGAGGTCTGGCGAACGCGCACAGATCGTAAAGTCTGGGCTCATGAGATCGACCTCGTGCAACATACAGGACCTCCCCCAGAATCACCCAAGCAAGAGGAAAAGGCACCTCATAATGAAGAAGAGTTACAAGATATGACTAATGATCGATCTCTCGATGATCTTCTTCAACGCGCTGGGTATTCAGTACAAAGCCCTGCCTTGGAAGCTTCGAATCCAGTACTGGCTCCACCTTTGCCTGATTCTCTATATCCGGATGACGATGTCCAGCCAACGCATCTTTACAATCCTGAAAATGAGGATGGACTCGGACAGGATCGTTCTTTCGATCAAGATGACGATGAAGATGATGAAACAAGTAGCAATTCTGTCGCGTCTTACGAACTAGAAGAGCAGTTTTTGAGCAAAGATGGCGCGTCTCTGGAGGAGGAATTCTCAGACGACGAACAAGAATCTAGTATTGATGACGAGGTCTTGGATTACGATCCCACTCTTCCACAATTCCGGCCCGATTCCGATGAGCGTCCTCGACTATTATCACTCGAAGAACCAATGAACATCGATGGCAGGGCTTCTCCCCGCAGCGCTGCAACTTCGGATATCCCCGATCGCCTCCGACTCGAGCCAAACGGCACTACATCACTCCCAGCTCCGCCGTCTCCTGATACTTCGTCACCTCACGCAGAAGCAACTGCTCCGAAACCCCCACCTTCTCCCATGCAGCCTCTGCCACCGCCATCTAACCCTGTCCAGCCTGCTGAAGAGAGTATGACTCCTCGCCGACCTTCCCACCGTACGCTCGCACGATGGGCCTATTTGAACCAAGTTGAGCGCGAAGCGAAGGAGCGTGGAGGGAGCGGTGCTCGACTCAACTTTGAAGAATTCTCCAATCGTATGGGAGCGGACAAAGGACGCCGGTTGGCCTTTGTTGCAAGTTGGATTGAAATGGCTAGCTTCTAAGCATATATTTTGGATGATGATAACCCTTGTACATTAGATCTTGCAAACATCGAGTTATACCAATATCAATAGTATGGCCCATGCTTAAGGTGCGGCCTCTACATAACTTCAACCATATTCAATTCAAGCTGTTTGATCATTTCGTCAATTCGACAGGCTTGAAAATTCCGGCTGCCCAGCCACAGCTTACGAGCGAGATGTCCTTGGGATAGTTCGCTCTCAGGGAGCAAAATACTACCACAAGTTCTACTACTACGCCAATAGTATAGTAGATAGTAATAGAACCTGTCAGAGCTGGGATTCTCCTATGGCCGCGTACTCCCTTCGTATACCGATAATTAAGTTATCAGGTGATAACTTGATTATCGGTATACGCTTACTATTAAGGGAGTATGATCACTCGAGGTGCCCACCTCGAATGATCATACTGTTTACTACTAAGTAGTAGTTCTACTAAGGAGTAGCAATCCAAGGTCTATCGTTTGCTACTTGTATAATGAATACGTCTCAATTTGAAGGGTTGACTTTTTGAGATCAGATTTATCAATATTCATTATTTCATTGCGAAAACTTTATATACAACTTGCATTTGAAATGGCAATGGGTATCAAATAAGCCAGCGCTGACTTCTTATATTGGCAGATGGCTGTTTTCATCCCTCGATTCAAGGTCATCCTCGTCTTTATGCGCTACCCGTCGATAGGCCCGGTCCCTGTTGAATATTTTCCATCTTGAATATCTTTTGAGAGTGAAGTATAAAGATGCTGGTATCAAACCGAAAACAAAAACCACCATAAACACCACGTGCCATGAGGTGAACCCTTGTTTCATAGGCTCGTTAGCACGTTGCTGGATTTCAGTCATGCCGATGACTTCGTTCTTGGAATCAATCGCAGCAACTCGAAAGTAAGATGTGACATTGCTAGTGAACGGAATCTGAGTCTCGAACCCAGAGCGTTCCACATCATGGACGTGGTTGAATGTCATATTCTTGAGATCTGAGCCATCCCAAGCTTCGAGTCGCCAGGCAGCAACCTCTGTTGCACCATTCCAACTCACGAAGACACTGTCTTCAGTCATGGCAGTTTCCGGAAGCGTGTTGGGCATGCCGACCCAATCACTCTTGAATGAACGATAGGACACAATCCGACCAAAAGTGAAGTATGCCGATGCTCCGAAATGAACATCACATACAACCTCACCTGCCGGTGAGAACTCGGTGAAGGCAGCGCTGTGACCCCAGCCAACAAGGACGTTGCCAGTATCAAGGACTTGCATATTTCCCTGGGACACGACCAGCAACTCCTGCGGGTGATCGTAGCTTCTCAAAACTTTGGCTTTTTTGGCTGAGATATCAAGCTCCAGTAGAATACCGTGGCTACTGACGGAGGGATCTGTTCCTGCGTTGGCGCCATTGTTGAATAAGGTGATCGTGTTAGGGCTCTGCCAACGAGCATCATGCTGCCACGAGAATTCAGTCGCAATCCCGTTCGACTCATCGAAGAATTGGTTATCTTTACCCCCCAAAGACCAAAGAACCTCGGCAGTTGTTCCATCAACGCAGGTGATTGTGTGAGTGTGTCGTGCGGAAACCAAGTAGCGACCATACTCATCCTTGTCCACACTGTTCAAATGGAAATAATCATAACCCAATGTACGTTCGTGTCCCTTATTCCCGAGAGGTTCAAAACTGCTTTCTGGAGGGTAAAAACTAGAAGACCGCCATTCGAATAGAAGTTCACCAGTTTCCATATCAATCTCTTGGATAACTCCATCGTAGAGCCAGCCTAGTTCGGGTCCTCCGACGGATGTCAGGTCGTATGGGATAGGCTCATAGGCCGTGATGATCACTGTGTTATTTGAAGTGATTTGGAAGTCGTGCAGATCGCCTTCTATAGCACCATAAGGTGATACGACATAGCGAACCGTATAGGATGAGTCTAACTGCCATGGGTATTAGCGGTTTGTATCAGCACTATCCGAAACATTACTTACCATATACCATGAACCACGTCCATGGCCATCCTCTTCATCTCCTTGCCAATAAGTCACATAGTCTTGACCTTTATAACGCTGGACTTTGAAATCTTGGGTGGTGCCCCAATTATCTTTCATCCATACAAGCTCACCGCGAGCATCTAGGATCATTGGACCAGGATGAATGACGGAATCTCCCCGTGGAGCTAGAAATGTATATCTTTGATCGCATTGTGCGCCAGCAGGAGTGATCTCGACTACTGGAGATTGTTCATGAAAGGAGACATAGTTGCGTGATGGTCCGAAACCATACCATCCCATATCATACCGGCTTAGTCCATAACGAAATCGGAAACGGAGCAGTTGTGGTACAAGGAATATCCAAAATAATACTGAAGCGCCAATGACAGACACCAGGGCAAAAATGCAGCGACGAATATTAAACTTGTAATGTCGATCTCCCCGTCCAAGCCAAAGTCTCAGGCGCGTGGCGGCGGAAGAAGCCCGCATGAACATTGGCGCATTGCGGTCCGGCGAAAGGGCGCGGAGGAAAACGAGTACGAAGACGTAGGGAGAGTAGAAGTAGGGGAGGAGCGGAGCGGAATATGGCCCAGTCTTGTAGGAAAACTTGTACAATAAAGGGATCGCACGCCCCTTGCCCAGCCCAAGGGCAATGTCATGGAGAACGGATTATCTCCTTGCTGCACCCCGCAAGAAATCCTTGGTTTTGTCGAAACGTGGATTATTTCCTAGAACAATGCATGCTGATTCGGCATCACATCATCAAATCCCCTATATGCCAAGCCTTCAGTGGAGTTCCATCCCTTATCGTCTTGCGCGTTTGTGCCGACTTGACGGCCGAACCGACGTAATTGCGTGGTGATTTCGTGGCCGTGCGAACATCCACATGGCTTTTGACCATTCAGAGCTAGGGATCGCTGCCGAACACGGTGCATTATGGCATATGGAGTACGGAGTACGCAAAGGCGGATAAATTAAGTAGTCGTTCGTTTCTCCCCGATGTCCTTGAAATGCGGCTACTCGGCCCACGCGTCAGAAGGCGCAGCTGGCATATTGTGGCGTCCAATTTGTCGTCAGTGGATTCTTGAAATGGAGAACAGACAGCTTGTCGACTGGCTTGGATTCTGAATCCCACTTTTCTGGCTGTGGCGAGTGCCGATATCCGTGGATATGAAACTCAGACTTTGCCAATCTTCGGCACAGGTGGGCTCCATCGCCAAATCAGATCTTTCGCTTGACTTGTCGACTACAGTACAGTATGTACATATTGAAGTTGAAGGATACATACACCAAGACTCCTTCTCCAAGTCGAGAGAATATGCTCGTCCTTGTGCCAATAATTCGATCTCCAAAGTTCTATACCAAACCGCGCCAGAGCACTTTGTACCCTCATGCGCCACACGAAGTGGAGGCTGGCTTGAGTGCCGAATCCATTTCCCGTTGTAGAAGTGGAGTGAGGGCTACGTCGGCCTATCTGGAGGACAGGACGAAGTATGGAGTCATGCATTGTACGTCTTGTTTAGAGTCTTATCACCGGATTTCTGCTCTTTTGCATCGGCTCGGCCTCAATGACCAAAATTGGTTAGACAAGGGTTGCAATCGGAGAAAAAACAGCATGTACTAACTACTAGTTATAGACAATTTGACAACATATTCTAATCATCCTCCGGTGTACCTACACTGTATATCAGGGGATTGTCGACTGAGACTCGAAGTCAAAAGAATATAATTGTTGGTTTAGCCTTTGATTGTCAAATCAATAGCATCGACTACAAAGGGCCCCATTTAATACAAAGGAACCGGGGTGCCTTTGTATTTATGGTAGTTATGAAAGAATCGCGGATGCGTACCAGATGGCATTTGCAGGTCTACTAGATTGTTTATCTAGGAGTCAATTAGTGAATAGTACTAACTATTACCAAATTAGGTAATTATTGACCACTAATCATTGACTATTTACTAGTAATAACTAGTAAGCAATTATCATGTTTATGATATGGTACTTCGATGACCCTATATACAATTGAAGGTCATGTTGGCATATAGTGAGACTCGGTCGGGACGGCCGCATTGAACTTGAAATAAAAGAACTTCTTTCAAAGAGACTGGATCTAAGATGACGATCTCAATTATACTGTACCTACAGCATAATTTGTCAACTCAGACTTCTTCAATTTTCTGTCCGATCATGATCTTCTACACTAGCCCTAGTGGTGCTAATGTAGTGGTCTCATCTATCGCCAGGTCATCAGTTTCCAATATCTCTTGTTGTTCTATATACTGTCATCCATGACAGTTGGTATACGGTACCTACAGTAGGTAGTTTCTCATTACTACAATTGTATACTAATAGAGGAGTATACTCTATTACAGGGGCTTAAATTCGTCCTTCATACTGTACTATCATATATGCCAGTATCAAAGCCGTGGCTGTCAAAATCCAGTGACCTTCGTTGAATAAAACACGTTATGAATATTCTATGTAGTCAGTTCATCATGAGCGAGGTAACTATGTTATTAGTACATAGTATGTACGTAGTATGTAGTCAATGGATGGATGGATGAATAGAAGTAATATGAATCGGAGTATGTCTCATTTTTGAGAATTTCACTTGGCGTTCCAAGTTAGCCCTGTCAATATCTCGTTTGTGAAGGGTCCACTGCAATCGCAGTGGAGGCGTCTCAAAACTGACTTCAAGATGGACGCCAAGTCTGGCGGCAAGCTACAACATATGTATAATGTACAATGTATACTATGTATGGAGTTGTGCATGTATGGCAAACTGGACTGACACAGACCCCTCTTAGGCAGATATAAAGACCCACGCCTCCAAGACTTGAAGCGTGCTTTGAGGTTTCAAGGAGAATCGTGGACCCGTTCAACGGTACGTGCCGCCATTCGGCATCAATTAAATTGCTCTGTCGGTGCCCCATAACGTCCAGCACCATCTGAGATGGCTTCAAAGCACGCCGATCATACCACATTGAGATGCCTAGACCCAAAAATCCTCCAGCCGACGCCACCCAAGAGTGAAAGTCTGGGCATTCCGACCGATTCACGGTTCATCGCGCCCGGATCTTATCAAGGGAACAGCAGGAGATGCCGGAGAAGTGCACTATTTTCTTGGGGTTTCAATGCTAAAACCTCCTATTAGATGAAACAGCACTTGGATCGCGCGCTCGACCATATTTTGACTCTTTTATATGCAGGATATTATTCTCCCCGCCGCCAAACTTCATCCGGAAGGCCCGCACTCCACATTTCTGTGCAAAAATCTGTCCGAGGCCTTGTTTTTTTCGTGCGACTATCTGCTCCATGGCGTGCACTAGTGTCGCTTCAGCTGCAGGTGTCGTAGCAGTGCTAAAAGACACTAGAAGATAGGCGACACACCCGAGAATATCCTATACAACACACTCGAGGAGGAGAGACCATCGGAGTAAAACCTGGTGGAACTCCACGATTTCCTAAGAACCAGTCGGCGTCGACAATCAAATAGACTTCGAGACTCCTCTCTTCTCCACTGGACGTGCTTCTGGTTCGCCTTGATTGGCTTCACCCTCGAGAAGAACCCCCTGACCTTCCTCTCCCCACGGATCTGCACAATTTTTTGCCATCTTCTTTGCTCTTGCAATCGCCGTGTTTCTGCCCTGTCAACCATCTCCTAGCAGTCATGTCGAGCGCAGACAAGGAGATCTACAGCCACGAGGTTGGTTTGGATCCGAGTCAACAGGATGATCGCGATATGGAGCGACTGGGCAAGACCCAGCAGTTTAAGGTCCGTCAGATTGCTATTTGGGGGAGTTCTACAATGAGTTGGAAAGATCTTTGTGACTGACTTGTCAACAGCGAAACTTTCGCTTCTACTCTATCTTAGGATTCACCACGACGTTGATGGCCAGTTGGGAATCGATTCTACTGTGAGCACTCTTGTTCCGAACCGATTGGTCGCGAAATGCTTCTCCCCCCCTTGCCGACTGACACGCATCGCATAGCACGAGTACCTATGGATTAACAGATGGAGGTCGCGCCGGCATGGTTTATGTGTATATTGCCTCATTCGTCGGATTCTTCGCCTCTGTTATTTCCATGGCCGAGATCGCTTCCATGTATGTGCCAAAAAAGAGCAGGATATACTTGATATGCCATATGCTGGAACAAGATGATCTAATGAGTTACCAGTGCGCCAACTTCCGGTGGTCAGTATCACTGGGTTAGTGAATTCGCTGCTCCAAGATTCCAGCGTTTTCTCAGTTATATCACTGGTAAGCTTTTATGGTTGGAGAAAAGGTGGAACATAATGATTGACCCTTTTTACTGATCGTTCTCAGGATGGTTGTCGGTGCTTGGATGGCAAGCTGCTTTCGCCAGTATTTGCTTCCTTTGTGGAACTCTGATCCAAGGCTTACTCGTCTTTAATTACTCTGATGGCCCGGGATACATTTATGGCTTTGAACGTTGGCACGGTACTCTGCTCACAATTGCCATCGCTGCTGTCGGAACCGTCGTGAACACTTTAGGTGCCAGATTGCTGCCTCCTCTTGAAGGAGTGATTCTCTTCCTTCATCTTGGAGGGTTTTTGGCAGTTCTGGTCCCTATGTGGGCAATGGGACCTGGTAAGGCCCCGGATTTCGCTGTCTGGAGGGAGTTTACCAACTCTGGAGGCTGGTCGGGCATGGGTCTGGCCTGTCTTGTTGGCCAACTGACCCCGTTGTTCTCCTGGACGGGACCTGATGCCGCTACTCACATGGCCGAGGAGATTCAAAATGCTGCTTTTGTTGTGCCTTGGTGTATGGTTTCGACCGCACTAATCAACGGTGGCTTGGGATTCATCATGCTCATCACTCTCCTCTATAACATGGGAGATATCGAGACGGCTCTTGCAGACCCCAGCGGGTTTTCTTTCTTGCCAGCCGTGAAGCATGCGACTGGCTCAACTGCCGCTGCAAATGGAGTTGCTGCGATCATCCTTGTCATGGAGGTTTGCAGTGCCATCAGTATTCTTGCCACCGCGTCTCGCCAGACCTTTGCCTTTGCTCGTGATAATGCCCTGCCCTTTTCTGGAGCCCTTGCGAATGTCAACAAGAGACTACAAATCCCCATTACCTCCGTGATTGTGTCGACTATGATTACTGTGCTGCTTTGTCTGATTAACATTGGCTCGACCGCCGCGTTCAATGCCGTCGCCTCAGTCATGATTGCAGCTCTTTTCACGACCTATATCCTATCAATTGGTGCATTCATCCGAGCTCGTCTGCTTCCCAGTGGCGTTCCTCGTGCTCGCTTTTCGCTGGGTAAGCTCGGACTGCCAATCAACATCTTTTCGGTCTTATACCTTTGCTTCGCCATCACCTTCACTTTCTTCCCTACTGCCGCCAACCCAACTTTGGTTGATATGAACTGGTCGATCCTGGTGTTTGGAGTCGTCGTTATCTTCGCTTGTGTGCAGTATTTCATTCACGGTCGCCGTATCTACCAAGCCCCTGTTACTCAGGTCCGCAAGGTTGATTAAGGAGGAACGTGAATTCTCTTTTACAATCTCATCATCAGAGCGATCCCCAATTCTTAGATGGTCGCCGATCCAACAGTCTTCTTGATCATCGGACTCCTTTCCAATTGAATATGGGCAGGCCCAATTTCATACGACATTCTATACATACCATCCTTTCTCTGCTAGGCAAGATTTTCTTTCCAGAGCTGTTGCAAGATCTCCTGGTGACTTTCAGCCAGACTCGTCGAACGAATTGCAGTCGGAGATCTGTGCTTGCCGACTCCTTTTTGACGCAGTCATAGCGAGCAGAGACATACGTTGATTTTCCAGCCCCACAGCCAGTTTATACCCAACAAGAGCAATCCGCTCGGCAATACTAGTAGTACTGTTTAATAGCAAATTCATCTTTGGCTAATTTGGCCTCGACTTTTTGGATAAAAACTATATATCGCATTCTCATTTCGCCTAAAGCTATTTTGATCTAAACTTAGTCGACAGATTCCATGTAGTCTAGCAGTGTTAGGACTTATTGTAGAGAGTAAAGAGCAACAACTATATTTGAAAGTCTCGAATTATATCGATGAGAATCCTGCGTAACTCGAAGAAACACTCAATTGAGATAGTTAGTAGCTAGATTCAGGATATCATCTAATGACTCTGTATAATTTATCCCATGCGGTAGCAAAAGGTCTTCGCCCGGCACAGGGCTTGACTCATTGATTACCATGCCCGGCCAATTCTCGTCTGAAAACTGCCTTGGCCTGATTTCTAGTCTGTCACATGGTGGCTCGGATAGAAAATTTTGATATTCTTTGTAGAATGTTTCAATGATAGTCGCAATATCAAAGCCTGTACCTGCTCTGGGTCCCATTTGCCCGTTAAATGGACCAGGAAAACGGCACCGTTTATCCTCTAGACGAAGCATCGATTTGAGGATCGAGACACCACGACGAGCAATCATATCTGAATCGTAATGAGAGAGGATTGAAATGCCATCCTCTATGAACTGTCGGTTTTCTGACGACTGGCGATCTGTTGCAGGTTGATGGAACATATCGAGGCATAAGATTATCTGCGACAAAGTGAGTTCTCCGATGTGATGATCCTCAAATTTTATTTGGATTGCATAACTTACACTAGCAGTGACACTGAATGCCTGGTGTATCCACAAGAGCGGCCCATCTTCACGCGTGGCCTCTTTCTGCTCTTTAATGATCGTTCGAGACGCTGCAACACAGGTCTTCCGAGTGAATTCGAACATGGGATTCCCAAAGCTGCGACTCAGGAACTTCCTATGTATCATGATCACCTTATGAGCGGAGCTGATAGCTAAGCTCCGTCTTGCCCAGGGAACATATCTCGGCCAGCGAGGATCTAAAGGAACGTTCTGTAGATAAAGCGGAAGATGTTGAGTAGCTAGCGTTCTTAATCGTCGATCATATTTCAAGACTTCTTCGTATCGCGTATAGAGAGTATTGGACGAGTTCATGTCGTCATATAGACCTGGCATCAAAGCTGCAATATTATAAAAGAGTCGAGAGTAGCCAGTCACGGTGGGGAAATCATCTGGAATTGACGTAGGATCATTATCGCAGTTTTGAGGCCTCTCAGTATTAAAGCATATCGGATGGATCAAGTAGCTCTCGGTAAAAGGGATTGAGAACCAGTCTTGGATGCAAAGCTGACACCAGATACGGCGACCGATCTCTTTGCTTATTGGATCGACGGAATTCATCTTGCTATCCCCATCAAGCTGGTGGAGCCCGAGACCTTGCGCGATTCTCACCGCAGAAGCCAGAAGGACCGAGAAGCTATTGGACTTTCCAAGCATATGAGCAGAGATAGTCAGGGTTGAGATTGACTGCACGGAAAAAATGGAGTGACATGCCATATAATCTGCCTGATGGAGACAAGCCATCGAAGCCTTGAGCCAGCGATGAGATAGTACATTCTTTTCCTGGTCCCGAAACCCCCAAGCTCGAGTGACTGATGGAGGTGCGCTGGCTATTGCTCCAGTGAGGATTGCGAAAAGCAGTGCCATCCATTGTAAACTAACTTTGGGTTCCTCAATCCTCCCACCAGTGGCATCATAGAAATCATTGAGCTGCTGAATAAATGTCGCAGCATGGAATGCTCCGTGGTACCATAAAAGGCACTCACAGTGATAATTGACGAGCTCGTGAACTTTTGATTCAGCCGGGAGTAAAAGCTCGCAGAAATTAGCCGCTGTAAACGCCGCATTTTGTCCATTATTCCAATCATCATCGATGGGTATGTCTCCAGGGGAATGTATTAAGTCATTTCGTTTTGCAATTTCATCCTGGTAGGAGGGATCTTTGCGACGACCCCAAGCAAGGAATTCCAGTATCGTGGCAGCATCTTCAACCTCGCTTGTAGACTTTATCAACGAACTTGATCTAATTGATTCCGTGTCAGATGTAGCAATTGGTTGGCAGCTTGATGGTTCTTTGGGAGAAAATATTGAGGGGCTAAGATGACTGGAAGGTGTTTGGCGAGAAGCAGTCTCCTTGGCCTCTGTAAGTGCTGTTTCGAGTTGACCAATTCTTTCCCTCAGATTTTCAATGAGCTTTGAGGATTCAATACTTGAACAATTCACACCGGAGGTTTCAGAATGTTCCCCGGCAGAAGATATGTTCAGGCCCGGAGAGTCCCGCGCTCGGGGACGACGGCAATGTGAACCTTTCCTAGTACAATTACGACAGGGCAAAGTCTTGTCACACTTGATTTTGCGACGGGTACACTCAACGCAAGCGAGTCGTTTACGATGAATCCCAGAACTCATTTTTTGGAGGTGGGATGAGATGGTGTGGATGTTGATATCTCCATGTCAAGAGTGTTTCTTATCTGCGGAGAACAGCGGCCTGTCAAGTCCACGGCATTACGCACCTTATCGTATTGGGTGTTAGTCCTATGAAGATCATCCAAACAGCATAGGGAAACGACCAAGAACTTGTCAAATACTGGAAAATCGTAGATCAGAATGTCCATAATTCTTTCGTGGAATTGGGTTGACAAATGCCTGTAGTCCTCCAAGCTATTCACCGTATTGTTCAGAGTATGGATGTACTCATGGCTGTAAGGATAGGGCATGAAATGACAGTTAAGCCTTTTGAAAGCGAGCACAACCGAGAAAAGACTATCTCCTATATTAGGGTTCTACTAAGCAGTAAGGGATTGTTCAAGTTGGCTTACTGTTAATATCTTCCCCGGGCGATATCTGCAAGTTCTCAGGAACTTCGAGCATCACCGCATAGACTCACACAATAGTTCCACATTAATGCGATAGATAATTGATGGCAGACTCCTCTATCGGATGGATTATCATGATTAATACTTGTTGATCGCCAGGTCGGCGAGCCCCGAGTTGAAAATCCTCCCAAATGAGCTCGGCCGAGGCCTCGGCCGAGCAGGAAGATAAGTAGATGAGATACATCGCGGTGTAAAACGATCTTATGAACATTGCAATACGGTATAACCTAAAGCATCTTTGTCCAGCCAATTTCTTATATATAACGGGAAGCTAAATTATCTACTCCTACAAAACAAACCCCGGACACTGCAAAAAAGTTAGCAGCATCAGTCAACATGGCTCAAACGAGATATGTCGATCGTCGAATCCCCCAGATTTCTCTGGCAGACCGTGAGCGGAGAATAGATGAGATCACGACGGAATTAGTAGATGCCGCTGAAAATGTTGGCTTCTTCATACTCGTCGAACACGGAATCTCCAAAGAAGATATCGAGTCTATTTTCGCAACATCGAAGAGTTTCTTTGACTTACCTGACGCTGCGAAGACAACCGTCCCATGGAATGCCAACAACGTCGGCTGGGAAAAGAACTCACAAGTTCGGCCTTCGACGGGGAAGCCCGATAGCAAGGAATCCTACCAACTGCAATTTGGGGACAACATGAAGGGCCATTGGATTGCCGATGAGGCTCTCCCAGGATTTCAAACTACTGCTCTGGATTTCATGCACCGAGTACAACAAATCTCAGAGTTTCTCATGCGGTGTTTTGCACGTGGACTCGGGTTTCCGGATGATTATTTCATCAAATGCCATGACATCGCGAGACCAGACTCTCAAACCACTATGCGGCTACTTCATTACTTCGCATTACCGGAGGAGGCGGATGGCAAAGTGTATCATCGCGCGGGGGCACATGCGGATTGGGATTTTTTGACTCTACTCTTTCAGAAAGAGGGCCAGAGTGGACTCGAGATCTGTCCGGGGCGCGAGGTGGTGACTGAGTTTGGGATTGGGGACGAATGGACCAAAGTAGAGGCAAAGACTGGAGAGATCGTGTGCAATATTGGTGACTTACTCATGTCCTGGTCAGACGATCGGTTCAAGTCCACGTTTCATCGTGTCAAGGCACCTTGTGAACAGGGAGATTATTTTGGGGATCGGTACAGCATCGCATATTTCAACCAGCCATGCAAGGATGCATTAATCCAAGGACCGCTGAAGAAATATCCAATGGTGACCGGGGCCCAGTTCACAGATAGTGCGATGAAGAGAAACTTCGCCGCGTTGCAGGACAAGTTGAAGGTTGTTGGGGCGGTATAGGGTGAAGTTCAGGGCCAATCGGAGACGCAAGGGTATTCGATGGGATTTTCGCATCAGGGTAATCGTGGGCACTATTAGTTAGGGGTTGCATATTGGAAAGGGGAGAAAAATTGATGCTTTCATGTGGGAAACATGGGAAAGCCGGAGCGAGCTGAGGGAATGAGATCCTCACGATTTCTCAGAAGCTTGGGACTTGTTTTCATGCCTCAATCCTTGTCAAGCGGGAATAAAGATAAATGAATATGATACTCTTATAAGTTTCCAAAATCCCACCAAGTTGAAAAGCCCTCGACATTGCCGAGGGTCGATTCAGACTCGGCATATCCCAAATTTTCCATCTCCACAAACTGCGCAGGATCTGCCCAAAGCCAAGGAGTATTGGCCATGAGACTATCTGCTGGGGCAACCAACTTGTCTCCCATTGCTGAACTAGTTGGTGAAGCTGGAGCCGAAGCCAAATGGGGCATGTTTGGTGGCATGTGCGCTGCAGACCCACCGTCAGCAGTGTTCACTGTTATATCGGGCGACATGGCAACGATAATCTCGAGAGTTGAGGTAGGATTTTCCATATCCTCAGGGAAAACTGCAGGCGTGAGCGAGGGATGCAATAAACCGGCAGTGGACATGTCAAGCGAACTCGGTGTCAAATTGACCTGAAGAAGTTCCCACATCAACGGTATACTAAGATGAATCTTGGCCGGTTCCCAGTCGAAGTCAATCTTCTCCGAACCAGATGCGATATGTGTCATTTTGTCTAATGTACGATCCTGAAAAAAAAAGAAGTCTTAGGTAAATGGTGTACTAGGTGATGCGAGGGGAAGAAAACTCACCATAATCTCACAGGCAGGAGAAAACGACACGAAGCTTTTCAAGAATCTTCTGCATTTGGCGAAGTCGGTCTTTGACTTGAACTTCAATCTTGGATCAGCGGCACAGCAATAATAAAGATGCACGGTGGCTGCAATAGCAGCCGCATGTCCAAAGAAAGGATCTATTAAGCGCATCTTCTTTTCAGAAACCATGTCGATCATGCGAACAATCCAGGTCGCGTGGAGAAGAACGACCTCTGAAGAGCGACGCCAGAACGTATTCGGGATTGTCAAATTATGGTTGTATTGAGATGCCACAATATAAAGAAATGGGTGGTTCAACACTGTCAAGATGGAATGGTATGTGAATTGGAGTTTGAGCCACGGTGCCCAATACTCACGATTATGTCGAAGCTCGTCAGGTCTGCGCTCGTAGAACTTCACAGAGTCGTAACGATGGCACAGGGATAGTTTGTTCTCGAGCTCTGTTAAATCTGACGAGACCATCGCATACATTGAGTCGTGTCGCCATGGTTCTCTGAGCTTGCTTTGTGCGCAATCGTAAAGATATGTGCGAACTCTGCTCCAAACCCATCCAAAATGCAAAGCAAGAGTCCAAATTCCAGTATCTTCAGGACCAGTACAGCCAACCTCGTCATGCGGCAATGGAGGAGGCTTTGGGTCCAGTTTTCTTTGTGTATGTGGATCATCACCAGTTGAAACATAGAATGAACGTAGAACGTCTGATGGAACGCTCAAAATCCCATTAATTTGGCCATATGATTGTTCCAGTGCTTGGAGGCTCCAGAATAATCGTTTCTTTCGTTCTGCCGATGGACATTCGATTCCATATGTACTGTCAAGATCAAGCATTGATGACCGGCATAGCTGAAGAGCGAGACCAAGATGAAATCTTCCAAGTTGTATATTCCCATCTGTTTTCCTTTCATTAGTAAAGCTCGATACCAGGAAGAATGGACAGATTATCGAGCATCTCCTACCTAGAAACGAGGAATATGATAGCAAACACAGGCTTTCGATAGTTTCGAGTTCCACAGTTCCATTTGCGATGCGCAGCATCACCAACGTCCGGGCACTGTCGCCATAATGAATCATCTCATCGCGTTCTTGTGAGAATCGCGATGTCAATGTTATAATACTGCATGCAAGTTCCTCGGACACGTAGCTTGGGTCTTTAACCTCTTCACGGTCGAAACACCATATTGGCTGCCTGTGACAATATTGGAAATATAAATCGATGGCTTGAGTAAGCCGGGATGAAGGATGTAATTTGGAGTCATCAAGACCAACTCCGAGGAGGAAAGGATCGCTAAAGTTGGTGCCGGGTTCCCCAGTTGAAGTGTACGAGTTGCCCGAGTATGCAGTATCTGGGATGTCTGTTGGACCAACGGTCTTTGGGTCTTGAGGAGGTCTACAAAGTAAATCAGAATGAGTTAGCTCAAAAAAGAACTATCTTAATCCAGGCGGTCCGTCACGGTCCGGGTCTTACCTGTTACCATTCAAAATCAGATTGACCTTCTCCTCCAAGTAAGCCAAGCGATCGGCCTTGACCAGCAATTAGTATCCAACATATCAAGCTTTGTTTTTGGAAGTAGAGAATCCATGAAGAACATACCGATGGACCACTTCGCGAGCCTCTAGGCACTGTTGTATACAAACAGGGCTGGTTGAGTCGGACACAGCTAGAACAAGCTGGTTTCTCTGCAGGACATCGAGTCTTTTTCCTCCTATCTTGGGGTTAGCCAAATGAATAAAAAACTACCTAGAGTGTATAGCTATGAACCTACCGGCAATTTAGGCAAGCTTCGTGCGAACGTAATCTTCCACGATTTGTATCACGCGGCATTATATGACGCAGTTGGGGATGGAGGGGGGAGGGGCCAGTCTTTCAATAGAAATAATATGTACTAGTAGTCCTGTAAGTTGCACAAGAATATGTACTAGGATCACAAGACTATTGACGAAACAGTTCTGCCATGTCAGAATAATATGACCACAAGTTAAGAAGATCAAAAGGAGGAAGGAAATAAGTTGAATGGAATCAAGGCCGGATGACGGGGCGATGATAAAGTGGAAGCGGGGAAATCATCTGGCGGCAAACAAGGGCCCGCGGAGAGACAGCGAGAGAAAGGTAGAGTCAATCCAACTATGGACCTTTGGACCAAAGACTAGTTACTAGTTACTGTACATCACTTGGCGAGATTCATGCAGAGGCCCAGTTTCGGGCCGCCAGAATCGGTTTGGATCTGGTGGGCCACGAATTGAAGCCAAGGGTTGCCCAGGGCCAGGACGGTCCGTGTGTTGGCAATTAATACTAGACTTTGGGTTCTTTGATACTGGGTTTTTCCCCCCGCTTGAAAAGGAAAAATTATCCATTCTTCTCCAATTCTGCCTTCAGGAAATTATCCTGGTTGCAGATCCCATGCTATACAAATTGTTTCTTATCCAATAGGTTTCCCTCCGGTCGTGTATCATGTGTTCGTGTATGCTAGGGTTGAAAAGGTTAATAGTGATAAGAATTAAAGTTCCTCGAATCAGCATCTGCACAAATTTCACTTCGTTATCTTGAAGTTGGAGGGGACTGGGTCCCAGATTATGTGGAGTGGGGGTGGTTAATTATTGAAATTATCATTTTGATAAGCCACGAGGCCCGCTTTAACTGGTCCCTCTATGTGAGATTAGGGGATTCCTGCTTGGTTGGTGGTGGAACGGTCCTTATACCAATTTTGGTTGAATTGGGTTAGTTATATTGGGGACACAGAATGACAGGTAATTTGGTTCTTTAGTGTCTTTACTACTACATTCCTGAATGGGAGTTCGTGTAGGCGGGGGCAGAAGGATGCTGTAGTAGTACTACAGCATCTCCAGCCTACAGAAGCAGAGACCTGGAGGTCTAAGAATGATTCAAAATAAAAACCATCAAAATTCGGAGACGCAATAATAGTAGAAAAAAATGAAACATATATTCAACTAAGTAAAGGAAAGTCATCTCTAAATAAATTCGTGATATAGATGCAGGACGCCAATGTCATAAGACTGTCTTCACACGCTCAAAATGCAGGCATACGGTGAGAAGAAAGATTGAAACTAGTACGCAAGAGCCTCGTTGCTACTCCCACAGGCCATTCCACCACAGCATCCACCAGACGCCCCGCAGTCAGCGTTGGCAGGGGTTTGAGTGGTCAGTTTGGCACAGAAGTCGATGTCATCCTGACTGGTTGTAGCCGTAGCGGGCAAGACTTGTCGCGATGGCCAGATGGGTTGACCGGCTTCTTCTTCGCGTTTGTGGAAGCTGGTGACAATATCCCGAACCACGCTCTGGAAATACAATGGACCGCGGTCTGTTGTCGGGTGAAGTTCACCCTTGAGATTCTTGTACATTTGCTTGACAACCTCAAATTCTTCGTCAGTGCAGGATTTGCTCCGATAGACCTCGTATCTCTCGACACTAGTCGAAGCCGACATAGGAACAAAGCGACGAATGAAGAAGAAGTTGGGGGAGACGACCATTGAGACATTCGGGAAGTAATAGCTGCTAGTCAAATGTAACCCGCCCGAAATCTGCTCCGGTGTGGCCTCAATGCTGTGGGTAATACTTCCATCCTTAGAATCGAAGGTATAGTCACTAAGAACGGAGAGTGATGGTATATCGGGGTGAGATGCTTTGGTATCGTAGCCCTCGTTATAGTTATTGGCCAATGTCTTCCAATTGAAGGCCTCCTCCCTGTCCCATGAATGATCGAAGGTATAATCTTCAACGTTGAAGTCTTGGAATCGCTCTTGCAAATTGATGCCTTTGAATTCTTCCTCCCAGGAGAGCTCTGGGGTCTCCTTGCTGTCCAGATTCACCCAAATGAAGCCATTGGCATCGATGTGAACATGAATGGGCAAAAGGCTGTTCTTGGCCTTGTCAAAGCCTTCAAGATCTTGATAGCCAGGTGCCTTGGCAAGTTTTCCATTCAAGCCATAGGACCATCCATGATATTTACAAGAGAAAATTCTTGCAGTTCCTTCGCCTTCGGTCACGACGGGGAACGCCCGATGACGGCAAACATTGTGGAAAGCATTGATGTTACCCTCGCGATCGCGCACGAGAATGAAACCGAATCCTGCAATATCAAACCGCAGCCAGTCGCCAGTATTTTGAAGACGCAGCTTGTGTGTTGTCAAAAGCCATTTGCGTGAGAAAATTGCACGTCGTTCAAGTTCGAACATCTCTGGTGAAGTGTACCATGATGCAGGTAGAGCTGTCAAGGGCGCATCGTCGCCAGAGGGTTCCGTGAGTCCCAGGTAACTTTTCCACGAAGTTGACATATTGTAATGCAGATACGAAGCAGAGCGGTAAATGCAAGGTGGTTACCGACTCGTATATTTGAAGATTTAGTACCTGTCGTTTTTCGGTATTAACTATTCCAACGATTTGTGGTTCAAATTGACAAGAGGATCTTGAGCTTCATATAATAGCAATTTCAGACCAACCCCTCCTTGTATTCTCCTCTTGACTGACTTCATGATCTCCATGATAGGCCTCACAAAGAGGCGACGGGCAATCTGGGTTGGAATCCGGGGTTCTGTGCCGATCACAAGACCGGGCGAAACATCCCCTTGGGGATTTGGCGCCAGCTTATCAGCGCTTTGTGGGTCGCCAGGCCTATTGAGCACCGCCGAATTGACACGGTGGACGGTTCTCGCCAGCCGTCGTCAACGCCACTCCGGTTTGGTCGGTTCGTCATACCGTTTCTACTGTCTAGTATCATCGATTTGGATCGACAAGCTGGCAGATGCAGTGGACCGAACATAGGGCATAGCGGCCATTCTAAAAGATTTAGTCCGGGGAATACTGCACTACTATACCACCAAATATGCAAAACTAATTGAGCCAATTCATTTTATCCTTGTTAATTCTAGTCAATTAGTGGGATTGTACTCGTTGAATTGCAAATAAGCTGCTGGTACTACTATATCCAACATGTCTTATTTCACATGAGATTAGTATACTTTTGATCGCATCTTATTTTGGACCCAATATGAAATTTGCACTCGAAATTGCCAGGCTGGAGATGTTGATTTTAAATTAAAATGCAACCTTGATGATTCAAACTTGTAGAATTGGGCTGTACTAATGGTATCGCCATTGATGTTTACCACCAGCCTATTTTCAAATTACTATTTCAATAAATTATCACGACTTTTTAACGCCTTGGGAATCACCAAGAATAGAACGAGTAGAGTTGTGGCGTCTCGTGATTAACCCTGGGGGAATCAAACAGCTTCAAGTCGAAAGGTCATGAGACTGGCTTCAAATCCGATCACATGAGCCGTTTTGAAAAGAAAATCGATTTACCCCAACTTTCTCGAACAGTCTATTTCTGTCGATCCGTTAGATCCAATATGCGACAGACCCAGTTGGTCATTGCTGCGAGCTTTGGCCTATCGATGATGCCAATGAGATGGTTCCTCCCCTCAGCATGCTTCTCTTTCTGTATGGAGTGCTCGGGAGATATTCCAGGCACTCATTCAATCCCAAATTCGAGCAAGAAATACCCAACCTGCCCAGATATCCGGATCAACATCCGATGACCGGCGGTGGCGGTAAGGGCGGCCGGATTGTAGATTTGATAACAGTAGAGAATTGCATCGAAATGACTCGTGGAATGTGGGGGAAATGTCCGGATCAGGCATAGATGTCCACTGGTACAGTCTGGTTGACATTCTTATCTTTCATCGTGCTGGCAGTTAGCTCTATTCACAATCCTTATTGCAGCTGGCATGATCAATCAAAGAAGCCAACTGGCGAGGCTTCAAGTGCTCTCAACGATCAATTCCTGTCTGACACCATGTCTAAACTAGCTGCATGAGTCTCATCCAGCCGATCCTCGCAACTATCCATCTCGGAGTTATGCCGTTTGTCCTCCCCGCACAGATCCGCTGGAGCCGCGAATCCACAGCGGCCGAGCCAACTCGCTTCACTCATACTTTGCCTTTCTGACTTCATGCATGGTGAAGCTAGTAGACTGGTGGGAAGTTTTCCATGCGATATCATCGTCACCTGCCAGACATAGCTGTTAGGGGTTCGTATTCATCAATTTTCGGCTTCATACCACCCGTTCGCTGTCTTGTGGTTGGTGGATCGCGTTGTCTCGATAGAATTTTCCTGGTGTGGCCATCACCCATCATCCACGATCACGTATAATGAGCACCGCAGATGATAATTACACGGTCCACAAGGTTTCTTTGAAGCGCACGCGTCAAGCATGTGGGCCCTGTCGGTAGGTTGCATACGATTCAGTCTGGATTGATACATACGCGAGGATACTAATTAACAAACCCCTATCTCACAGTCGGAAAAAGGCTCGCTGTCCCGGTGAAAAGCCGGCCTGCTCGCTTTGCCAGCGATTAGGCCAGCGCTGTACATATGCGGCCCAAGTGGTTAGCAACCGTGCTCGAGTCCAAAGGGATTCAACAAGTGGCGGGCCGGAGGTTGATGCTGATGACCGCCAAGAGGTACCATCCCTTGAAATTTTGATGTCAATTCCTATTAACTGCGAAGACTAACATAATAATTGATCTAGGATAATAGCTCGGGTATACGCGAGACGCGCCGTCTTCGACAAATTGAACAAAGACTTGAGGATATCACTACTCTACTACAGTAAGATCGCGACGCGTAAAAGAACCTTTTTTTAAGAGCCTCTTATTGATGTATTTTCTCTGATTACTTAGAGATCGTCTGCCGCAGAGTAACATATCAACTCAGAATTTGAGTGAATATCTTCCACAGAATGAGCAGACTCAGAATGCCAGTACTGCAGCCACCGCGCCAATTGACCAGCCTATCGATCAACTTGAAAGTGGCACGGCGTCATGGTATGTCTTGCGCGTTTCTTTTTGTTTGAATGATTATAGTTAACATTAAAGCAGTGATATATTACCATCGTCCTTCATTGAATCGGAAGTTGAGGTTTATCTCAACAACTTTCATGATCAGCCCTATTGCGTATTTTCAAAGGAATGGCTTTTACAGAATGCAAGCAACTTGCAACCAGAAGTCGCATTCGCCCTTGTGGCCTTGACAATCCGTCTGTCAGTCAATTCGCCGGGGTTGATGGGATATGATACCTCAACCGGCAAACATTGTGCTGAGCGAGCCTGGAATATTCTGTCTTCTCATCACCAGCAGGGCAGAACTGGGTTGTCATTTCTCCAGGCTAATTTTCTCATTGCCCAACTGGATTTGGCAGATGGAAATGCTCACAGAGGATGTTCATCGATTGCGCTGGGACTACGAGTAATCCAGACCTTTGGCTTCAATCAAGGGAAGAACCTATCATGCTCTAGTCCATTGGAGTCGGAAGCAAGAAAGAGAATCACCTGGGCATATTTCATGCTTGATCGCACCTACAACGCATCTCGAAATTATTCCTTGTGTCTCTCCGACAATCTCTTCACGCTTCAATTTCCATCTCCTGGAACAGAAAGCACAGGGTTTCATGGCTCTCTCCATGGCAAATCGAGAAAGCAAGGCCACAGGGTCGACCAGGGCATCATGGCATGTTTACTTCGTCTTTATTCGCTTTGGGGGAAAGCTACCGAGTGGGTATTTGAACCATTGCCAACGTCTTCCCTCCCGCCATGGCAAAGCGGATCTGCTTTGGCGATGCTGGAATCCGAGTGGATGCAGTTTGAGACCCAGTTTGCCGACGCCCATCGTTATATGAATGTCGATTTCAAACGACGTGCCCAAAATGACCCTGAATCTCGTCCATATCTCCTGACCTGGCTCTCTGTACAATTTCTTTTTCATTCGATTCCATGTTTCCTTCATCACCCCTTTGTCACCATGATAAAGCTCAGACATATGCGCGGAAACCTGTCAGCCACGTTTCTACAAAAGTCATTCGAAACATCTCTGATTCACGCTCGATGGATATCAAGATTTATTCGAGAGATGGCGGAAGTAGGTCTACGGCTGTATGATCCTTTCTTTGGATATCTAGCCGCAATTGCTGCAACAGTCCATCTTGAACATACGGGGAACAAGAATCCTAAAATTGCGCTTCTTCTGAACAATGAATATCGAGACCTCGTGGGTTTCATGACTGAATTGTCTGCCGAGTGGGATAGCATGAGAATATTGGTGAGTGAAGTTAAACCTTCCCAAGAAGAACGTACTCTAACACTCTCAAAATAGGTCAACCGATTGAGTGAACTGGCTGCTCGTCACCAAAATTATGGATCACTTTTCTACAATCAAGAAGGTTTTTCTGGGGCCTTGTCTAGCATGGCGACGCCGTCTAATCTTCCCCGAATGTCACCGCAGGATGAGTATTTGATGTGGGATATACTTGATCTTACGTCGCTTGGATTATCTCAGACATCAGATATTCTAGGAATGAGATCATTCCCAGAAAACGACATCCCCGACGGACATGACAACGATACATCAAAATCATCATCAGATGGTGATATGGATGATCAAGAACTAAGCGTTGTTCCCCAGGAGACACCTACGATCGGTGGGGACATGAATGCCCTTTCAAACGATACCCCAGGTCCCGAATGGCCGTTTTCCGGTCGGACTGGCAATAATACTGTCGTTTCTGGTGTTCCAGATATTCCAGACTGGATGATATTTGGGGACTTAATGACGGACCACCTCTGAGCCTAAAATTCCAGAGCTACATTGATGACATGAATTCATTCTTCCTGCAGACATATATCTCTATATATCGATCTGCCTAGATCATGAGGATATTCTCCCTAGACCAGGTACTTACTTGCATCTCATGGCGGTGCACCAATCTGAGAATCTATTGAATGCTCTTCCCCAAACTTGATGCCCACGGGGAATAACACAGGCGTTGATCTATATCTTGCTTTGCCGAGATGACAATTTCAATGCGCCTTCAAAAGAGTTTCGTTCAGAAATAGTCATCTCTCGTCTTTCAGGTCCACCACGGCTACCATCTCCTGCGAAAACTTCATTCTGGAAACGTTCGCGATACTGCGTCGGGAACTTCCATTTGGTCAGCAGATCATTCGGCAAGCTGCGTTGAAATGCTGCACTGATGTATTTCCCAATGATGGGCAAGAACTTGAATGCACTAAAAATCGCATTAGTGTATGTACTTGACAGTAGGATGAGGTTGCATTGCTTGACTTACTGTCCGCTACCCCCTGTAGCGATGAAAAGGTTGCTATGATCTGGGTGAAAGTCGAAGATGAAATCGCCGGTAGGGGTATCGTTATACCAGCAAATACCCGTTCGGTCGAACCCTCTTGGGGCGAGTTGTGGGAAAAGATCTTTCAATCCAGCTTCCATACGTCTCAAGCCATCTGGAGGGACATAGTTTGCTCTTGAGGCTACTGCATCAGTAGGTGGTGAGGAGACCTTTGCAGACTCGTTGTTGCGGGTATATCCTAGACCGTGAACTGCAACCTTGAGGTACCCTGTGCCCTGGTGAGGAGGAAAGCAGAAGAACCCAGTTGAAAAGTTGAAATAAATAGGCATATTTTTCAATTGGAGACACTCCTCCGGTGTGAGCTTCAAATATCCAACAAGTTGGCCAGCTGCAAGCATAGAATTCCAGGTAGGAATCAGACTAGCAGTCCAGGCACCAGTCGCGACAATGAACTTGTCTCCTGATACTCTGCCACCGTCCGCAGTAGTAACGGCTTTTATTGCCCCATTTCCGTCCTTTTCAAAGTCGATGACCTGACCATTCCGACCAGTAATGAAAGAGACTCCGGCGGAGACGCACCTTGATGCCAGTCGAGCGATTGCTTTTCCTGCGTCCGCCCATCCCGCTGTATCATTATAGAATCCATCAAACCCGGGGGTCGCTAGGCGGCCTGTAAGATCGGGGAATTTTTCTTTTGTCTCTTCCACGCTCTTCAAGGCGTGCCATTCTTGGCCAATTTGCGTCAAAACGCGCTTGGTCTTGTCACTGTACTCCTTTGCCCTGGGTTGAATAGGTTGCTCTGGCGTGCTACTATCTTGGGATACCCAGAGGCAAGTTGTCGGATAGAATGCATCCGAATATTCAGGTTGTTGCCAAAGATCAAATGCTTCCTTTGCAATGCGGGCGTAGACAGCATCTCCGTAGTCAAATCGGATTATACGAGAAATATCGTTGCTTGAACCGTCAGGCACCGGTGGCATCGATCTGTCAAGCACCGTGACTGACGCATATCCCTCTTCTTTCAGTCGCAAAGCCGTGCTCAGGCCGAACACTCCTGCTCCGACAATCACAATGCGCTCCGACTTATCCATTGGTATACGCGTAGACTGGTGACAATGGATGATTAATCTTGATGATCGAGAGCGGAATTTCAATGAGCTTTAGTTTGATGAAACATAACACTTGGTGTTCTCCAGAACCTCCCATTTATATACGATTTGAACGAAGCCCCCGCGCGGATTTCACCGTGTCGGGCCGTCCTCCGTCCATCAAGACGGACTGGGCCGTGTTGTTCAGTCCGGGCCGTATGCGGGCCGTGTATGTTCGCATTCAGTCTATACTTGCAGTAGTATTTATGGCAGATGGGTGGAATGAGAAAGGGGTAATAAACTGAGCAACAGATTCCATTAATTATTCAACGAGGAAGAGTAACTCGTCCATCATGGCCTTCGATTACTGCCATCTTTTTCTTGCCATCATTCGGAAGCACCAGATTCAACAACACCCCGATAACAGCGGCAATAATAAACGGTGTCTCTACCACAAGATTAATCCCTTGTTCTAAACCTTGAAGTCTCACGTTAGGTCCGTCATAAGCAAGAATCTTGCTGAACCAGTTAGGGGCCACAATATCCATAAAAGCAACCCCTAACGCTGTAGTCAGAATGAAGCGATCACGTCTCGTAAACTCGATCATACTAAGTACCTTCACTCCTGCTACCACTATCGTGCTATACAAAAAAACTTGCATTCCGCCTAGCACCGATGGAGGCATCGAGCCAAAGACTGCCCCGAATTTCCCGAATACTCCCATGAGGACCAAGAATGCCGCGGCGCACCATCCAGCTCTTCTACTCTAAATAAAAAGTCAGATAAGCACCTATTGATGGCTCTATTATGGGATTACATACCGCACATCCAGTCAAAGAAATGACGCCGTTATTCCCTGCTTGAGAAACCATAGGTAACCCAGTGCCACAAGCACTAAGTAAACTGCCAATACCATCACAGAGAATCCCACCTTGAATTCTACTGTTGAATTCAACTCCATCCACATCGAGACCAGATATCTCTGCTGTGGCTAGAATATCTGGCATACAGCTGACAGACTCACAAATGAACATAATTAGAAGCGGTAGCGCCAGTGCCCCATCCACTGATAACTTGAAGGTTTGGACCCAAAGAAACGTTGCTACCGGGGCTACGTCGATATTTTCACGAGACCAATATCCTGCTGCCCCAGATATAGCGCATCCGACTGCTAGGCCAAACACAACTGATGCTGAACGCATAAGTGGGGAACCAAAGATTTCCACGAATATAATCGTGACAAAAACACTGAAACCAAGGCCAATGAGCTTTGGATCACCCCTATATTTCCTCTCATCATTAGAATCGGCAAATTGTTATTGGGGTCTCAAGATATAGCTCATTACTTACCAAGGAAGTGGCCTTGAAGCTTCAATGTTGGGACAAAGTGCATAATATCCAGATCCTCCATTGCAGTTTGAACTGCCTCCCCAACTGTCCATTCCACTAGATATCAAGTAAACCCCGACAAGGACGAGGAGAGACCCGGTGACGACTTTTGGAAAGATCCTATTCAAAATCTTTGGAGGGACAAAGGATATAAGAATTTGGATCCATACAGTGCAGAGCATTGTACCCAGCATTGCGCCCCACGCATCTGGGCATGGTAGTCTGGATCCATCTGATGACATGGGACATGTTCCATTTGCATAACGCATGTCTGTATAACTGAATGCGATTGCCAAGATATCAAAAGTCGGACCTACAACGGACAAAAGTCCCGTTCCGATGTAGAACGGCGTTTTCAACAAGTGTACTCGTGTGACTTGGAGGGCTGTGGCAATGCCTGTCGTGATGAATGCTGCAGAAACAAGATATTGACTTTGCTCCGGATCCAAGTTAAAGGCTCCGCTTGCAATTGCCAAAGGAGGAGAAACGACAGATCCAATCATCGTCAGGGCGTGCTGCAATCCCAGTATAATGGTGAGTAGAATAGGTACTTCGTCATTCAGTCCATAGAAAGGTGCTTCATGGTCCTTGTATCGTTTGTTCAATGGCCATATATTGGGTGTGATGAGATAGATGTAGTCCTTTGATGAACCATTTAGCTTTCAAGTCAAGTTAAAGCGCTGAAACAACACTTGTTGGTGTAATCATCTTACATAGTTCCCAATCCATCCTTCCCTCGTAGTGAAATATCGACGAAGATATTGCCATCGGGTTTCGGCGACTGGCGTGATTTCGATGACTTGAGATCGCCTGTGATCTGAATTGAAAGACGAAGTGACAGGAATGTCTGCATCATATTTTTCCGGAGAGCTCCGATTTGCATCCATGATCGTCAGAGAAGGTTGTCAGATCCTTGCCAATTGCAATCGCTCACTCGGTGGCATCGCTGAATTCACAGCGATTGAGGAGTCGATACCCTCCCATACTATATACCATGAATCTCATTATCGTTGGTAGAGAAAGAGATCATCGGTTATCATTCTAGTATTTCTTGCGTCATATCAATCATTCATTTCTGCAAGCGATGTCTATCAGTCATCATGATAAGAGGAAAAGTGGCTTGGCCTCGGCCGAGCATCACAAGCAGCGCGGAGGTATAATTGTATCCGACCATCATAGCAAATCTACTACAGTACGACCCAAATTCCATCAAACCCTTGGAGCATCATTGATAATTCTTGCTGGCTTTAATTTGGAATTTTCCGTCTTGAAAATGGTTGCCATTCATCCTCCCCCTCGGCGGTGCACGATATTCTCCAACGCAACGATCATCACAGTCAATCAACGACGCGAAATTATCAGCCAAGGTTATCTCCGCGTGGATGATGATAGAATCACAGCGGTCGGCAAGGGTCAATATACAAGTGAAACACCAATACACACGAGGAATATCGACTGTCACGGCAAAATAATCATTCCCGGACTCATAAATACACATGCTCACCTAGTACAATCTTTATTACGAGGACTAGCTGAGGATCTCCCGCTACATGAATGGCTCTGTGATGCAATCTGGCCACTAGAAGCTGTCTTCGCCGAAGACGATGGCTATCATGCTACCCGCTTGACAGTCGCCGAGATGTTGAAGACAGGGACTACTTGCTTTCTAGATCCGATGCTCACATACCGTGCCGGATTTGATCGAGTCTGTGCTGCTGTAGGCGAGATGGGGATCAGGGGTTGTCTGGTATGTTTCTCAGAGAGTCTGTCTCTCCTAGCTTGCAGATAACTGAACATGTTCTGTAAATTTCATAGGGCAAGCTGGTAAAATTCACCGAAACCAATCGGCAACTATCAATTTCAGACCCTCGTGACCGAGATTTACTAGCGATGTCTATCCCAGAACTTCTAAATGCTCATACAAAGCATCACTGCAGCCACGACGGCAAGATTCACGTCTGGGCGGCAGCCGGGACACCTCGCGGGACATCGATTGAGAGATATATTGAATTGGGGAAGACTTGCTCTGCCCATGGTATATCTGTGACGATGCATTGCGCTGAAGCTCCAAAGGATCGCACGATATACTACGAAGCTTATGGCTGCAGTGCGATGGAATTCATTCGCAATGCAAATCTCTGCCCGCAAACCATAAACTCAGGCACTGAAGGATGCTCAAAATCGCATTGTTTAGTTCTGGCACACATGGTGAACCTGGATCAGGAGTGTGACATTCCCTTACTTGCATCAACGAGGACTTCAGTTGCTCATAACCCTACTTCGAATCTCAAGCTAGCGTCTGGAGTTGCCCCGATTCCATCCATGCTCTCGCATACACCCTCAGTGAATGTTTCATTGGGAACAGATGGCGCGCCATGCTCGAATCACTATGATATGATCCAAGAGATGCACTTGGCCAGTATCCTTCATAAGGGAGTCAACCATGATGCGAGCCTAATACCAGCTGAGGTTTCTTTGGAAATGGCAACAATAAATGGCGCACGGGCACTGGGACTTGAAGAAGAGATTGGAAGTATAGAGCCTGGAAAGAAAGCAGATATTGTTATTCTTGATCCTCATGGTAGAGGAGGACTTGCTGCAGCACCATGGAGCGGCGATTCTATTGGGCATGGAGTTAGCCCTGTCACCACGGTAGTCCATGGATGCACGGGTCGAGATGTGGATATCACAATGGTCAACGGGGAGATATTAGTAGAGAATGGGCTTCTCAGTGTTGGAGGTCAGCAGAAGGAGAGGGAGATTGTAGGTTTGGCGCAGGATGCTGTGAAGAATATACTTCGAAGATGCAACGAAGGCCGAGATGATCAAGACCAAATTGGCGGGAAAATTCGACATCCATGGCGATATGTTTAATTAATTGGAATTGAGATGTATCAATTACTCATGTCAGTGGCAAAATAGTGCAAATTCTGCACTACTCGTAGCAATCGATGAATTGTTTTGAGGCGATGCAAACTTGAATGGGCGAGGCCCCACTGGAACAATATCAACTCGGTCGATTGTTGTCATTCAAGAAGAAATTGGACATATCTGCCTCGTTTTGATTGTTTCTTTACTTGAATTTAATACTTGATCTCGAGTCTAATAAATAAATTGATGCAGACGTTGTTGATCAAATAACTTCTCTTTCTATTCTCTATGCATGCCATGGAGCGAGTAGTAATAGTCGGTGCAGGTGAGTACATTGGGGATACGTGTAAACTATCGAGGATGCTAACTTATATTTAAAACAGGGCTCTATGGGCTCATCGCAGCGAAGACATACCTGCAAATCAAGGGTGTGTACGATACCGATGAAGCTGCCGACGGTGCGACCGTATACAAGGAGGACATCCCATCATGTTTCACCAAGAGAGATAGGACTGAAGGCGATCATGAGATTCCTTTACTCGTGATCGACTCTGCATCAGATATTGGAGGAACATGGGCCGAAGAACGACTATATCCCAATCTTCTCAGCCAAAATTCTTATGGCTTGTATGAGTTCAGTGATCTTTCACTGACCGACGTCGTACCACCAGACGAGGATGGATCCGGCAAGCAGTTCATTGCAGGGTGGAAAATCAATCGATACCTCCACGCATGGACAGAGAAGTGGAATTTGAAAGGACATATCCGGCTGAACTGGAGGGTAAATATGAACAGCATTAGTTTGAGCAATGGCTAATATCGGAATCAGGTTGATAGCATCCAGCGTTTGCAGAATAAAGAATGGGAGCTTCAAATAACTATTAGCTCTGGAAGTCTCCGTCAGATTAGCATCAGATGCGACAAATTGATACTAGCCACTGGCCTCACGTCGGTGCCAAAATTCCCACATGTAGACTCACCTTCCACAACCAACAAGGCTGCCCCGGTGATTCATGCGAAACACGTCGGGAAGTGGGCTCGAGAGAATTTGGGTTATTATCCCTTGCCAGATTCAAAGCACAAAAAGAGACCAGAAGAGTTGAGCAGCCCTCAGCTGCGCTCCGTCGTGATCTATGGCGGTGCCAAATCCTCGTTCGACCTAGTTCATTTTTTCGCTAGACTGCATCAACATGATGTCAAGGTACACCTCAACACGGTGCAGAAGGCACCAATACAAGTCAATTGGATAATCCGTGAAGGGGGCACAGGCCCTTCATGGATGGCACCACCAACGTCGACTTTGCCAAATGGCGAGATCGTTCCCAGCGACAAATCCGCAAGTACTCGGTTGCCTCATTATTTGGATCCATTTTATCCTGCAATACCAAAGCGGATGATCCTCCACAACTCGACTGGCGGGTGGCCGTGGAGCCTGTGCATTGAAGGCTCGTGGTGGGCACGGTTTATACACGGGAACCCCGTCGGACGTTGGCTGGTGAGGCAGTTTTGGAGCTCATTTGACCGAGATTTAGCAAAGATAGCTCAATACGATGACTCCCCCAAAATGCGATTGCTTCAGCCGGATCACAGGTATGGTTTAGATATGTTGAATGATGGTGACGGGCACGACTGACAAGACAATTTCCACAGTGTCATTTCATGCAACTCTACGATCGGTATTGCTAACCAAGCCGATTTATGGGAAACAATTCGAAGATCCCATGTACATGTTTACCGTTCCACGATTAAATCTGTTTCGGTGACAGATGACGGAGACGAGAAGCGCCCAGCCGATGGGGCCGAAGTGATAATGGCTGATGGTGCTTGTGTTGAGGGGATCGACCTTATTGTGTATGCAACAGGGTACCGGCCCATAGTTCCAATCGTTTTCAAACCACGCTCTCTAAGAATGCGTCTGGGGATATCGGATATTTTGAACTCAGAATCCGCCGGGGATGTCGACAAAGGAGACACCCGTGGATCAACTATGGGTGAGATCAATGCGGAAATCATCAAGTACATGAAGTACTGGGAAGTGCCAGATCAGAAGGCGAAGGTCAAGATTGAAAAGGCCTTGGAAGGTAATGGATGTGATTTGACCGACTGCAATGCATCATCGAAGCTGGAGACAAGTCAAGTTGTCCCTTTTCGACTATTCCGCCGCATGGTGGCCCCGGAAATGGTGGCCGAGGGTGATCGATCTTTCACAGCCTTAGGCGTGATTTGCACATCAACGATTGCCGTTGTGGCTGAAGTACAGGCGCTCTGGGTAGCCGCCTTTCTGACTGGAGGATTGGATGATACCAAGTCTCGCTCATCTGGTGCTCTTCGCCTTAGCGTGCTATCTCGAGAAACCATGGACCAGTCCATTGCGGAGGATGTAATGCTTGGAATAGTTTCTGGAAGCGGTCTGGAGGCGGAAGCAATTCACTATAATGATGTTTTGATGCAAGACCTTGGTCTAAACCCATATCGGTTAGGTGGGGGAAAATGGAGGGAAATGACGGGTGTATATGAGCCATCTGCGTATGCGGGTATTGTGGATGAGTGGCGAGCGCAGATAGATTATCCAAGTAGATCCAGGTAAATAATTCTACTCCAAATCCAGAAATAAAAAGATGTTGGTGAATGTTGAATTGCTTCGTTGACTCGTCCAGTTGATGACCAATCATATCACGTGCACGGTGCGTAGACCTTCCTGTTTCGTCGCTGCTTCTCTCCTCTTTCTCGCCTCATCCAGCCATGCCACAATCTTCCAAGCAGCCTCGACGCCTCACCAGATGTCGCACGGGATGTATGCGTTGTCGCATTCGCCGGCGAAAATGTAAGAGCTGGAATGAATTTGGGAGGAAGTGAAGAAGGCTAATACTCGGTATAGGCGACGAAGGAAAGCCCAGCTGCCGCAACTGTGTTGACCGAGGGTTCAATTGTCAATATGGTCCGCAGTTGACCTTTCTCACGAAGAATGCACACACAATACAGGCATCGGAGGCTGGAAGTTCATCTGGGAAATATGATACGATCCGAGTGAGTAAGCCTCAAATGTCGAATGGAACCTCAAATTCCACATATTGTACGGGGAATGCTGGGAAATGGCGAAGTGCAGCTGACCAAGGAACAGTTCATCAATGAAGAGCCCCAGAAAGAAGAGGATCTTGAATTATCGAAAGAGCGATCATTATCGCCGCGAGAGGATCTTCAACGACCGAGTCATGAACGAGAGATATTGCCATCCGAGCAGTTGAATACACCAAGACAGCCAATCGACATGGAATTGCCTGGCTGGGGAGCGCAAGACTCTCCACCCCGAGGCTTTTCACAAAGACAAGCCCCAAAGTCTTCATTCAGCGATAAGGATGAGTCGGCAGTTGCTGGTTTGCTAGCATTGGGGACGAGTACCAACGAGAAAATAGCACCAAGCATGGGTTTTTCGGAGTTTGCGATCTCGTCACCAAATAAGGACCTATCAATTAATCAAGTCACCACCCCGGCCAGACATAATGATCTTTCGATGCCATTTTCGCCGGGCCAAATTCCTACTGCGTCACCTCTAAACATGGCAATATCATCTACGCAGACACTCGAGTTACTTCGTCATTATCGGTATGAGGTGGCACCTTGGGTAAGTGCTAAACAAATTTGCCTATTGACGATTGCAATTAAAGCCCAGCTGACACTTTGCGAACAGCTGGATATTTGTGACCTTGGTCAATTGTTCGGTATTCAGGGTTTGCAACTAGCGATGGTCTCGCAGCCAGCCTGGTTCTCGGTTCTAGCCCTCTCAGAGGTCTCAATGAACTTACTCCGACCATTATCATCTCTAGTAATCACGGACAAAACACCCGGGGCTCCTGCGACCCCAGAGGCGCAGCTGGACATCACGACTCTAGCATTCTTGCGTGCAATGGACGAGTCAAAGAATTGCATTATGAATTTCCGGGCGGCTTGGACTCAGAGAGCGTATGATAGAGACTTGCTGGGAGCATTCGAACCCAAAATTGGACACCGCAACCTTGAATCCGCCATTTACTGGTTGTTTGTTCGACTTGGTAAGTCGATGGTCGAGTGCGAATGTTTTTCTTTTTTCGTGATAATGTTCTAACAATGGATTTTCGTCAGATTTGGCTGCAGCTCTGGCCACAGACACTGATATTCAGGTTCCCCTTCTCCCAACATTGCCATACTTGACTAGAAGAGAGTTGATAATCGATGACCCGTTTGAATATGTCTTTTGCTTCGCTCACCGACCTCTTTGGTTGTGTGCTAGAGCAATGCAATTCATACACAACGAACAGGTTTCACCGCAGACCCCTCCACTTCACCTGTGGATGCAACTCATGGAAGAGCTCGAGCGGTGGTATCAAGAGCGACCACAGGGCTTTCAACCCATGATGGAGATCAGTATCGACGATCGATCGATCGGAACAGAACAGGGCTTCCCTGTAGTTCTCTTTGCCCACGGCTCGGGGGTATTCAGCAACCAGCTATATCATACAGCAATGCTGCTGTTGCTGCATAATCGCCCACGCACTGCGCGAACATCTGATTTCCCCTCCAGCGCGATGTCGCCCCTCTTGCATGCTCAGCGAATATGTAGCATTGCCCTGAATAACGAGCGCCGTGAGTGCTGGGACCCAGTTCTCCTAGCTTCATTTCTGACTGCAGCCCGCCGCATGACTCACGAGTCGCAGCAGCAGGAGATCTTGCGTGGCTTCGAAAGGATCCGCAGGGTCACCGGGTGGGATGCGAGTGATCTTTTGCACGATCTTCAAGAGCAATGGGGGCTGTTAGATTCGTAGTCAAAGTGAATTTTGCCGAGATAAGATTCCATCTCAAAATCCGAATCAACTGACTGCCATCGGTGACTGAATTGGCCTGGTCATCCGTTCATGTCGAGAAATTTGGTATCCCCAGGCCATTTCCAGGTCCCTAATGCGCCAACAAGCACCCCACCCAGTTTCGGCCTCGATCTTGCGAATGATATCAATAATGATTGAATGTTCCGAAATATGGCTAAAGAGCCGACCAGCGATCCAAAGGGGCTGAATGGCGTTGTTCAAGCAGCCCTGGTGTGGGTTTGCGAGGGATATGCCACAGATCCGACGCGCGTGCCATAGAGGCGAAACCGTGGACGCCGCGCGCAATTTGATGGTCTTTGGCATACTGTTCAAGAGAAGAATGCAAGCGGTATGGTAAAGTTGATTGGAGGATATAGCAGCCCAATGGAGAAAAAGTATATGGGGGAATGGCTTTGTCGGGGCTGTCTGGACTGGCAAAAGCTCCGGTGGTCTACTTTCAACCCATTGCTGCAGATCTTCCCACAATCGCAGCCATCGACGATTGAAGGTCTCCCCCGTACAGTCATTCTGTACACCCAGCTCTACGAACTGAGTCCTGTCTGAAACCAGTTCGCATGTCTTTGCACAGAGGTAAACGGCATAGTTTGCGTGCATATCAGGAGACTGGGCTGCCTGAAATAGCTGAGCAGCATCGTCTTGGTGGCAATCTGGTGCCAGCCACTTGCTGGGCCGCAAAAGCGTGCTCTGTGTACCATCTGAGATGAGCGCACCGCAAAGATCTATAGTATTGTTATAGTCAGAAATGGATAATAAAAGGAGACGCGGATATCGGTGAATAGACCCGATCAAACATACCCATTCGTACGTAGCACCAAAAGATAGCTTGCAAGAGGCCACTGCTGAAACCATTGATTCCAAAGGCATCAAAAAGGGCAGTACATCCCTCCAAATGACGACGCCAATCCTGAGCGCGAGCAGACATCATTTCCAGACAACAAAGAAGAACACAAGCAGCCACGACTTTAGGGTCTGGATTCTGTAGCAATGGGCTCAGCAGACGGATTGCTTCCTGGTATAATTCGATGCTATCGAAGGAGTCTTGAATGCCCTTCTTCCGTTCCATCTGACGGGCGGAGATGGCAAGAATTGCATTGAGGAGGGCTGGAAAAGTACGAGCGAGAGCGGGGATTTGCACACGAAAAGTGCACTGCGAGTCAAACATGTCGAGCTGAGGCATGATGATCAATTAACTATCAATCTCATCATAACTTCAAGTATTTTATCCCATGTCTGTACATTAGACTTACCCAAGGAGCCACTTGTCCCACGTAATTCTTCAGATATTCCACTCGGCGGGCATTAGACAGTGCCGGTCGCAGCGTCGTGCGCTCTCTTGGCTCTGATGGTCCCTCCACATCTCTATCCTGGTCTATAGGGCTACAAGCCCGTGTCGGCGCCGCTGACTGCGCGATCGTAAAAAGCATACATCGTAGTTCTTCCTGGGAGGCGAGGAACCCCGGATCGTGCGAGTATCCATCGTTCCAGCTGTTGGCTAGTGGAGAGGCGAACGCAGGATGTTCGGTCGTGTCCGATGGGGTATAAGCGGGCGCATGCCGCCATTCGGTGTTCATTGCATCGACGAGGATATGACGAGAAAGAATAAGATGAGATGAATGGATGTAATGGAGAAGAGGTTCAAGTTGAAGTTGGGGCGTTCCCCGGAGTTTGGAGTGTCTTATCGATAAGGACTGATGCCCTAATTGCTGGGGGAGACTTCGGGTGATTTACTATGTAAGGTTGAAGATATTCTTATAATTTATTGTTATTGAAAAGAAAAAAAAAAAAAAACCATATGTATGATGAACACTCGCTACAATTTCCAGTTCATTATTCATTTTAGCGATGTGATTGATCAAGGATGGCCCATACGATATCATCAACCTCATACACAGGCTAGCTTTCCAGGAGAAATTTCTCTAGAGCAACGTCTCGAATACAAGCAGAAAAGAACTTAGATCTCAGCTCCATATGAGAAAGAACTTTTCATTGAGGTTTCCATTTGTCTTACGATTCCCAGTATGATTAATCTATTACTGAGACTCGAATCTAACGTGTTGGCACCTACTTGAATGAGTATCAGTTTGTCAAGGGTACTTGAATGTAAAGCACCCACTGATGGACTTGAAATACATCGAAGATAGAATGAAATTCTCTGAGAGACTTCAAAGTGCACTTGGCAAATCTCAACTAAATGAGAAAGACAACGAAGCAGCATTCCGATCCCCTTGGCAGGGCGTGGAAGCAATCCTGCAAATGCCAGATCCCTTCCAGCAAGGGATGTAGGGACGCCTCCTAGCCAACAAACACAATCATTTCTTTCAATTTTAAAATCTTGAATCTTCTTCTCTTGGACACGTCGCGTCTTACCGAGCCCACTTTCATTGATACAGTATTCGTGAATCTGTACCACCTCCAAGATGTACGGCCTCAAACAACTCTCCGTTCTCAGCTTTCTGCTACTATCGGCCTATGCTGCCAAAGATGTCACACACACTACAGTACGTCAAGAATCCCACATAACTATAGCCAATGACTTACGTGTGCGATAGGTTGGAATTGAGACAGCGGCTGGCAGTCGAGGTATTAATGCACCTCTAGATGACTGCTACGACGACATTGACGAAGAGTAATTGCCCCCTCCGAATTTTTTTATATTGATTCTATACTGACTCGGATGCAGAGAGGTATTCACCGTATCCATTCGCAAGTACTGCCGCATCTTCACGTAAGTTCACATACACCCCATCGCTTTTCACAAGGTACTAATACCTTGACAGAGGAGTTGGGTGTACTGGCCGCAACACTGTTCTCGGTCCAGGAGATCATTCAAGCAAGGATCCAGTCCCTGTCGGTGCCATTTACTGCCATTCCACCCGGCCTTATTGAAAAGATGTCGTTTTGATAAACAAATTGTATTAATAATAATTTTCCATTCATGTCTAACAAATCTACGGGGCAGACCCCATTCAGAATCATTTCTTGTCGTCTATAATGATACGTTGTCTTGCTCATCCACCACCAAAACCTTAATGCTTCCATTACGTGTGTCGGCGCATAGTTCTAAAGCATCCTCTGCTTTTTCCAGAGGGAAAGTATGTGAGACTAATTTCTTCAAATCCAGAATGCCACCACTCAGGCATTGGATCGCCGGAGGCCATGTGTCGCGATACCGGTTGATGAACCGCAAGTCAATCTAGAAGAATTAAAAAGAGTTAGATTGTTGGTTCTGTGGGATAAGCCCTGGCTTTTACTAACCTCTGCTAAAGAAATGTGCATGAAAGGGAGATTGTTCATGATAGCCTTTCCAACCCCAATCACCATCACGGTGCCACCACGACGGCAGGTATACGCGGCTGTGCAGACACTGCTTTCGACCCCGGTACACTCAAGAACAGTCTCCGGAGCACCATACTCGCTACCTCCAAAGAGAGCGCGAATTGCCTGAGCGTTACCCTCGGCATCCTTGGTGCGGTCAACCTGGTAGGTGATACAGGAGGGTACAAACTCCTTGGCAAATTCCAGGCGTGCAGGCTCAAGGTCCGTAACGACAACAGGGTGAGCTCCCGACGCCCGAGCTGCGGCCAGGGCAATCAAGCCTATTGGACCAGCACCACAAACAACCACACCACGGCCCAGAGTCAACCCCGCGGACTTGATACCATGCATGACCACAGACAGAGGTTCGAGTAACGCACCCTCGGCGAAACTGACGTTGTCGGGGAGTTTGTGCAACCATTTCGCCGGGTGCACTTTGTATCGCTGAATGGTACCGGGATAAGGATAGACACCGGCAAATTGAACATCTTCGCACAGGTTGTAACGGCCTTCGTCACACAGGAAGCAATGTTCGCAGGGTACGCCAGGTTCCACTGCGACTCGGTCGCCTGGATTGACACTCATCAGACAACTGTATACATCGCAAACACGTATGCTTTCCTTGCTGAAAAAAACCTACCAGGCTTCAAATGGCGGACTCCCTCGCCGCATTGTAAAACAATACCCGATGCTTCATGGCCAATAATGCAGTCTCCCTCGAATACCAACGATCCAATGCGACCAGATTTCCAGAAATGGATATCGGACCCGCAGATACCAGTCGCTTTCACGTGAAGTAGAACCTCATCATGTCCGGGCGCGTAAACAGGCGCCTGGACTGATTTTAACTTATGGTCAGCCGTCACTTGGAGTGATGGATTTGGGTGTGAGGTCTTGAGAACTGTGCGATCTAGCGTCTTGTGCGAGACGCCGACGGGCGACTGGATAGACTGGTCGACAAGCACTGACGGAGCCATCTCGAAATTTTGACAGGCGAGAGTTGGATGCAGGAAAGCATTGTGGACGACAATTTTGTTTTAAGTAGTCCTGTAGACCATTCATTGCCGTCGCGTAGAGATGCCTCCAGCCGATGGTTCAACTTTCCTTTTTCATTTTGACATCGTCGAGTGTTTCTATTGGATGTCTCTTTTGGGTTGTTTATCCACTGCTCCACTAGTGGTTATGATTTCCCAATTTGGAAAGCCAGGGGTCAGGCCGGGTATTTATCTTCATTCTCTTCCCCTCAAGATATGAACTGTCGGGCACGAAGTAGTTATTCGTGATAAGAATGTGAATATTAATTCCTGTTGCTTTCCTGCCTCCTTTATATGGCTGACTCTCCCCATTTGAAAATTACTCTCCTGAAGTATCTTCATAAGATGCAGTGGAATTAACACCAGTTCAATCTGTCCAATCCAGCCACCAGCACGGCCATTTTCTACAATCAGCAGATTGCAGGATTCATGCACATCGCAAGTCGATAATATGTACTGTTCCCCAATCACTCCTGTCCTTCCCATTCAGGCTTGCGCCATCGCAACAGATTGATTTTACCACAATTTTCTCGGAACAAATAAATCTGGAAGATGAGAGCAATTGGTATTCCATACTGCATGCATTATTTTCTATCTCCAATTTCCATTCCCCGTCTATACTTCAGATTCCTCTACATTCCGCGTGTCATAAAATAATTCTGCGGGGCCCCTCATTACTTCGCAGTGGCATGAGAGCTCCACTTCTCTTAAAGGAAGCACGAACCGCCGAGTGTGGAGAGAAGAAGTGGACCGGACTGGCGCTGGTTTAATTCTGCTGCCATTCCAAGTTTCTCTCAAACAGTTCAAGATTGGGGATTGCGATAATCTGAGAATCCATTCGTGACCACAAATTGTAGTAGAGTATGGCCATAGCTCGGTACTTTAGATGTAGATAGTTCGTGCAATAGGCCCATGAGTTTATGAGAAGAAGTCTTCCAATTCATGGAAGTGTTATCTTAGGTATGAGAAATAATGCAGAGATAGGATAGTCTAAAGCGGTCCCGCAGAGTTAAAATTTTGGATCAGTACTACTGATACTAAAGGGAGTGCTTGGTAGTATCTACAACCACTACGTTGTTGACATCCAAGTTTATTATTTATCCCAACAACATCGACGACGACATTTTGAACCTTGGAAATACGCGCTCTTTCTCCCATTTCTTTTCTTCGATCATTTATACTCACACTCACTGTAATCTGACTACTCCGAACGGGAACAAAATCTACTCTGAGTAAAGCAGATACTCCTACATATGGTCTTGTTCAACGTTTGGTGACCACGCCCATACCTATAATCCAGGCACATAGTAGCTCCGATATAGTTACGTGCAGTATTGGTCGGAATCTTGGAGAGCATGTTGACGTAACATCGCCCGCAAAATCACTGCCGTATGTCATCGCATCAAAGCTTTACTCGCTGCATGGTCTCACAAATTGACAATGGGCTCGTTCTCAGAGATCCTCTTCGCACAGCCAACAAAATGCGACCGTCCGAGTTCCCGATATATAAATCCATGGCATTTTATGAGCCTTGGAGGCTACTAGAAGATAAAGAAGTAGAAGATTGGGGCTATTCCTCTATCTTGGTCAGATGGCTATTATCCTACCAACTTACGGCCTACTAGCATAATAAACAACTAATGCCCTCCACCAGTTTTGGGATGGCACTTGAGAACGCCTGGGTAGAGCACATGTAATAGTGCTACTCGAGGAAGCTTTATATACACAAAGAAGGGCCACTACGTCGAGTCGTTCCGGAATTCTCGCTTTATATTAGGTAGGCTGAGTGGCGTTTTCTTGACGCTGATTTGAAAGAAAAAGGATTGGAAGAAATCAAAGAACTTATTCTAGATAAAAGAAATACAGTAGTATGAACAAGCTTCGACATAGGGCTATCAAAAGTATAAGCGAGAAGAAGGTTGTAGGTTGGGCAGAGATGGCTGATAGTAAACATGCTGCTGGTTATAATTCGGATACGGAGCCAAGGGCACGTCGTCGCTAGCGGAGGCAAATCCGTTTTCTTTCTGGAACTTCTTCTGCTTCTTTTCCATCTTGGCAATTTTCTTCGCGTGTCGAAATCCGCCATCTGGCCCCTGGAGAATGCGGCCGGGGTGGAATATGTTGAAGACAATAACGGCGAAGAACATAGGAAGGGCATCAAAGACATATTGGTACCACTCATGTGTGTTTGTAGGCTCGTCTGCACTTGTGCCATGTGAATACTCTGCCAGTCGGAAAGAGATACGAATCTATTGTGCAGTGGAAATAAGGTTAGAAAGACCAGACATGATTTTCGAGAATGGATTTCGTGCTCACTCACCGTGATCATAGTTAGCGCAAAGTACATGGTATAGAATAGCCACCGCCAGTTGAACGATAGATTCGCCATCTTCCCGAGTTGTTGTCCAGTATTTTCAATATGCAAGAGTTTACGATGAAGGTGAATGGTCAAGCCAATAAATCCGATGATAAATGTTTCTTGTATCGCAATTCCTCCCATGTAAATATGAGCCCCTCGTAGGATAGTGTCATTGGACGCGTCCGTCTGAACGAGGATAGCCACTCCAATCAGTTGAACAATGAAGGCGAAAATATCAAGACATACGAATATGAGTCCGAATCGTTGCGCAGAGATCTTGATCAAGCTCTGCTCGGGCACGAAGAACTGGATCGTCCGGCCGAGGGTCATATAAAGAAACGCGTTGATCCCTAGTATTTGAGAAGTCAGCATTGAGCCTCAAATATAGATTGTCTTGAAAGAAAAAGATCCAGGGATATACAGACATATTGGCGCAACCAAGAAGAATCCCGTGAACCAAACATAAAACTTGGAACTGTCTTGGTGTCGGGTTTCCATTGATCGACATGCCATGGCGATAAATTCCCATCCTGATCCCATGACAATCACGAACGCATACAACTTTCGGTGGATACAAGCTTGCATGAAATGGAATACTGTTGCTAGGCCAAACAAGATGAAAAATATTGCTGCCGGAACTAGCGAAGGTTTGTATAATAGGATCGCGCCGCATGCTTCGGGAGGCAAATAACCATTTTTGCCCGGTTCTATATGAAGACAAGTAGCAGTCGAAGAGGTAGTGGATGTAGTATTAGTAGAACCACCACTTAAAGGAGTATCAGGGGAAGTCATTTCTCCGGTTTGGAAATATTGGTGGTCTCACGAGAGGAGATAGCCGAGTCGATGCTTATTATCTTCAGGGCATGAAGCTATGATCCCCGAAACGAGTAATTGATGTATTGAGTTCCTACTTATAGAAGACCCTGTACTAGAAATTTACGAAGATCAACAGCCTCGTCTGACCCCCTCGAGATCGTCTGTCTCATGAGAGGCAGATAAAGTGCGCAATGCGTACCAGAACGGTTTATCGACCCACAGCCAGGGGACGACCTGCCAATCCCAAACCTGACTGAGAACTCTAGTTTAAGTCTTGATGTGATCGTCGGAACTTCTTGTGGATCACTATCCTACTGTACGGACCAAATGAGATGCATGATATGGAACCATGATCTCACTATAGCTTTAGTTTCTAGCCTGTCCCATTGCGCTATCTTCTTTCCAATATTGAACGGTGACAAAATCCGTTCATCACCTTTCTAGTCCATGAGTACTATCAATTTGGACACCCGAGGTATATATAATGCGCTGTGATATAGATTGGCTTGATTGGGTGGACCTCTAACAGCAAAGGGGGAAATGTCCAAAAATTGGCCTGGACGATCTTGTTTCGCATATCTACTCGAGTTAGTAACTCTTCGAACTTCTTAAGTTAAGACTGGAGTCTTCCAAGACTCCAGTCTTAACTGTTGCCTTGCCCCGACGTCTCATGAAACTATGCAAGTATCAGATCTCTCTTTTTATATTTTTGAGCCATTTTTGAAAAGACAGTGGCCTTACAAACATTCTCCACTTGGGCAGTCTCTCATCCATGGAAGATACCATCAATACTTGTGTGTACCTGGATATCTATGTACTCACAGGCCTGGCCACCCAATGGATTGCTACCACCTGTCGCTTACATGCAGTACTACGAAGTGGCTTCTTCCGCCTACTTCTGCAGTACTTTATCACACTCGTCTAAGCCACAAATTCTCAACTCTGAGCCTGCAGAGTGCCGATCTGCGATGAGTCAGCTTATTACTAGTGGGGGCTGGCTGAATTGACCAGCCAAATCGCCCTTCATAATGAACTCCCCACGCGGTGTTTGTTTGTTGCTGAAGCTTACTTCGATTCCTCAAAACTAATCGAGGACCTGGCCTATCGAGTTCTGATCGGTCCTTTTCTCTCGATCCTGAAGGATTTGGTTTCTCCACCCTTTTGAAGCCCCAAAAAGGTGCCCGAATTTCGGGCGCCGCTAAGCACGCGGGGCAGTATGGGTGGAATTCCGTGGAGATCAACGGCCTGTCAGAACTGTAAAAAGCGCAAGATCAAAGTCAGTCGGCTGAAAATGACCATTTTCTTAAAGCTTTGTGTGATAGGTTGGTGTTTCTTTGCTAATTAAAGTAGTGTGATGCCTCTCGTCCAGAATGCGAGCGTTGCCGTCGTCGTGGTATCCCTTGTCCAGGCTACGTGAAATCTAGGATTTTCATTCATCAGTCCAATATCACACGACAACAAACGCGAGAAGTCGTTCATCCTACTAGCACTCATAACAGAGAAACAGAAAAGGCCCCTGTAATGGCACCAGTCGTACATAATGGAGCTGTTATGCGATCCCAGCTATATTCATTCCTGCTTGGCGCGTATTTCCCGACAAATGTCCGACGCACGACGGATATCGAGCAAGTGCAGTATTTCTTTTTGAACTCTTCGAATATGCTAGAGCGACCTGGAGGCCGAGATGATAAGTTTCTGATCTCCGAAAAAGCCCTCAGCGCCATGTCTTGTATATCACTCGGCCGATTCAATCGTGATTATCGCATGATTCGCTATGGCGTTCAACTGCATCGTGCCACAACTCATCACATCTCGAAACTAATGGTCCAAGATCCTTATAATGAAGATTACATGAGGGCTATGGTGATTCTCAAAATTCTGGAGGTGAGATTTCCAAATTTACTACCTGCACTATATAAATCAAAGCCGGAGACTCCTCGAAGCCATGACTATAACTTCAACTAATGCCGAAAAAAGGGCCACCATTATCCGCATGGATGCGATAACTGGGCACCAGAAATGAAAGCAAGCAATCCTCTATTACGCCAAACATACGCTTATAATGGCCCACCAAGATCTTCCTTGATGCGTGCCGTCTATCATCAGCAAAAGCAGGCAGTTGTATGGCGCCGCTATCCTATCTGATGGGAGAATTGTCATCGGCAGTTAGACTAATATGGATTTTAGATATATGCCCTAACCTCGGTGGATTTTACGAGAGAAGAATTCCAGTATCTGATCGACTCTAAGACTGGCCATCCCATCGACGGGCTATTCGAGATTTTCGTCGATCTTGGATCTCTCATCACGCTTATAGAACAGACTGATCACTCAGACCGAACGCTCTGCAAGAGACTGCTAAGTCAATGTCGAGCTCTCAAAGAAACGGCCATGACATGGTATTCTAGTAATCTTGTCGTCATTGGGGGGCCTCCGTTTATCAGAGATGAATCAAATCAGCATATTCTGCCACCCGTTGATGATCTTTTTGGCTCGCCTTATTCATTTGTCTCACTTGATAATGCAAGGATTCACATGTTTTTCTGGACTTCGCAGGCCGTGCTTCACTCACTTATCTATCAAGCTGAAGTACTTGTGCTCGCCCATACTCAGAGTACCTTCGCCGTCGATCCTACGACACATGCTGACTTTCTGCTCGCTGGTTTCTATGCTGATCAATTTTGTCGTTCGATACCATTCTTTTTACAGGGCCAGGTGGAACTTTGGGGTATGGTTGCAGTGCTGGTTTCCATGCCTCATATGCTCAAAGTCTACATTCACCTAAGAAGCAAGGACAACTTCTTCTGGTGTCTTCAATTTTGCTCCTTTCTGTCAATGATGGGGATTGAAATGGCAAATTACGTGAGTGAGGCATGGAAGAAGACCTGGTACCTCGCGGAAGATCCATCAGTCAACTCAATGCTCAGCTTGTCGTTAAGATATGGCCTCTCAAAGGAGATACGGGCATCATCAGTGAGTACACCAGGAAAAGTGACAGAAATAGTAGATATGGATGAAGAAGGATGGAACCAGAACATAGCACCAACATAGAAGATACTTTGGAGCGATAGAATTCTCCGTACAGTGGATAGGAGAGTTTTTGTTCAGGCAATATTGAGCATAATGAGAAAAAATTAAGGTGGGTATTTGGGTCTTAGATTTCACGGACAGCATAAATCATCTATCATGTCAGAAGAACACGGAAATCTCAGAAATTTCAAAAGTCCACATCCATCTTGATGGAGGGGTCGGAAATCAGATTGGCAAACCGTCCAATGTGCTCATATCCTTCGGTTGTCTCATTGACAGCCTGGAAAAGTTCATCGCGTCGGCGGAGCAGTAAGTCGATATCAAAACAGGCACGCTCTTTGGCGAGTCGAGCTTCGAGCAATGCTTGATCAAGAGACTGAATGTCGTCATACACATTCCCTTCATTCAAAGGAGAAATGTATCTAGGACCCGGTGATGGGAGGACCATTACATGTCCTTGGGCCGTGCTAGTGAAATTAGAACGTCGTCGCAAAGAGCCAGCAGTAAATGAGGGGGATGGAGTGTGCGAGCCTGGTATTGTAACGAGCCCAGGGTCATGACGGCCTTGCTTTGTTGGTGTGCTAGGGTTTCGATTTTGCTTTCGCTGTGTTGGCGGCTTCTGGGGAGTAACCGACTTACGTGAAAGGGGCACGCTGAATGTATGAGTTGGGACCTTCTCTGTCAAATAGTCCCGTGTCCATTTTGGCTCTGGTGGTTGTCGCAAAGAACATCTGTGGCCATTTCCACCCAGGCCACAGCCCATACACCCACCACTAAATAAAGCTTTAGCCGGAATAGGCTTCATTCCGTCGACTCGTGGGGTCTCGGGAAGATATGCAACCTTGCAGGTCAAAAATGGACCTTGTCCATTGCGACAATTGCTGCACTCCTCGCCCGGTGGTGCCGGATGGCCGAAACGCTGGCCGCAAATAGCTCGGAGAGCAAAATTATTAGTTGCTACACGGTATTGAGGCTGGCCATCTATCTGCCGCCAGTCAACATCTGGCCAATCGCCACTCATACTCACATTGAAGGCTCGCTGGCTTTCAGCTGACATGGCCTTCATTTGTGGTGTGATGACGGGATTGCCACGATGGTCGAGTCCTCGGGCTGTAATCTTCGGCATGTTAGCTGGAATAGAAGCAGTAGGCGATGTCATCACCTGTTTGTGAATCCCATGTCGACCTGTCGGCTGGGTGGTCAAGGCATGAGAGTCATTGGAATCTTCTCGATGACCTGCCGGGGTCTCAAGTTGATCTTTAGATGTACTTGATTCATAGTGGTTGGTTTCACCTATAGTAGAGATGAGCCCTCTCCCGATGCCAGGAAACCGATCTTCTTGTGTGTCCATTGCCTCTTGTGGTGTTTTCTGCCCCTCCGGACCGTTTTCTTCATCAATATCGTCTTTTTTCGTGGTTTCATAGACGGATTGAAAGAATCGCACGAAAGCTCGAGCTCCATCTTCCGCGAACAACATTTTCCCATTCATTTCCGTTTCTTCTGCCTTTTCCTTGGCGCGTTTCGCCTGATCTTCTTCAAATTCTTTCAGCAGTGGACTCAATCTCGAGTGGAACGATGGCCCAGTTGGCTTTGCGGAGTGAACAGCCTCGGTAATGGTATGAGCCAACAACAAGGAATCCCACATGGCCAGGTTGACCCCCTCTCCAGCCCACGGACACATCAGGTGTGCCGCATCGCCAACAAGTGTCGCGCAGGGATTGTGCACCCAGGATGTACCAATAGGAAGTGTGTACAAAGGTCGAATATCGATAGGGCTACTTGGATTCTTCACTGCTTGCTGATCGCAGGCCACTCCCACTAGATCTTTGATACTCGAGTCCCAGCGTCCAAGTAAAGCATCGTTGGTCAAGATTATCTCTTTGAAATCATGTGCATTTTGATATCCAAGCCCTAAAGATACTGCAGCGCATTCATCCGGGGCTGTTAAGAACACATAAATCCGCGCTGAACCCTGAGGCCCACGTTGTGACATGACTGCATGGCGAAGCCCTAAAGCGGAGAAGCTTCCACGTCCGACTAAAGCATCCAGGCGGGGGTATCTTGCAGTCAATTGTGGGATATCCAACGTAATACATTGAGTACCCGCGTAGTAAGGCTTCACGTTTGTTAAGAGGTTCCGGATCTGTGACCAGGCCCCGTCAGCCCCGACGACCAAGTCGACAAAGTGTTTTCCACAATCCCCAAAATCGAGTTCAACCTTGGTCCCAGAATTATTTTGAACCTTGGTGGCGCATAGCAGCTTGTGTTCCCATCTAATGGAATCAGAAGGTAAGCAAGAGGAAAGAAGTTTGATCAAGGAGTGACGAGATATCTCTGGGCGTTCGCTTAATTCACCCTCGTCCCGATATAAGATACGACCATCTTTATCGGCGACAATTTGGGCTTCGCTGCATTCATTCGTCAACTGGATGAATTGCTCCCAGAGACCACATTCTTTAATAGCAGCGAGGCCGGATTCTGCGTGCAGATCTAGCGATCCGGACGGTTTTCTGAGTTCTTCTTCAGTGGGTTTTTGTCGAAGTTCAAAGATCACAGGTAATATGCCGCGAGCCTTTAAAAGTACAGCTAATGTCAGACCAGCAGGACCGGCACCAACAATGGCAATTCGTGGTGATGGTGACATTTTCTTGTCCAGTTGAGGAAAGATGAAGAAGTGAAGTGCGAGGCGACTTTGTTGAGTTCGCACTTTCACGTGGCCTGAAAGGACAGACAAGAGAATAAGGAAGGAGCCATCATGGGCTCCTTCCTCTTTTTGTATTTTTTTGACGCGGTGAATGGAAGGAAGGGGCGATAGGAAGAAGTTTACATCGCGCCTTCCTCACAACACTATTCGGGGATTGTCAAAGTCCGAGGAGTCACATGATTGCTTTGTCGGGGTTTTGCAAAACCCGAACTTCAACATCGTCTCGCGAAGAACAGCTTGAATCGGCCAACAATCGACGCTTTCTTCGGAATTTTCAGACGGATATCAACTTCATATTAGGCTGCGGCTGTGGTTCAATTGGAAAACTTGCCCGAGATGTCAAAGCCTCAGCCACGCACGATTTCGGACTCCCACAACACCCGACGTCGATCTCAGCGGGTGCTCGCTTGTGTGCTCTGCCAGCAACGAAAGGTCAAATGCGACCGTAAATTTCCTTGTGCAAACTGCCTTCGGCTTCAGAAAGAATGCATTCCAGCTACTGTGACTCCGCGACGATCGAGGCGTCGTTACCCAGAACGAGACTTGCTAGAGCGCATTCGCAAGTATGAGACTTTACTACGGAAGAACGATATCGAATTTAGGGCTTTTCAGAGCGAAGCCGAGGCAAACGAATCGTCCCCAGTTTCTCCCATGGCTGAGAGTGATGATGTCTCGGACAAGGAACAAGAGCCCACCCCGATTACTGCTACCACGCCAAAACAGTCGACCGAGGCAAAGTATGTGCAGAATGATAGATATGCTATTTGGTGAACCCTCAAGATGTATACATTAACACTATCCACCCTTTTACTAGAAGTCTTTGGAATGTTCTCAGAAAGCAATGGGTATGACAATTTTGATCTCTTAATCTCTCTGTTTCGCCTCTTCTTGTTTCTGATTTTCTTTTAATGGTCCTCGCTGATGGCAGGCGTATCAAAAGCCTCAACGGCCAGAACACGACGAAGAAGCAACTCAAGATGGAGTTAGTCAGGCAAAAATTCAGGGAGCCATGGATCAACTCTATGTCAAAAATGACCAGTTCCTCTTTGGTATACGACACACTTCAGTTGCCCTATCGACTTTGCATCCGGAACCTGTCCAGATCTTCCGTTTATGGCAGATATATCTTGACAACATCGATCCGCTACTCAAAGTTACGCACACACCCACTTTACAAGGGCGAATAATCGAAGCAGCTAGCAATGTTGCAAACGTGAATCCAACCCTTGAAGCTTTGATGTTCAGCATATATGCCATGTCCGTAATGAGCCTTACGGTAGACGAATGCCAGGTCATTTTCAATTCTCCTAGAGACGAGCTCTTGGGAATATACCAGTTTGGTTGTCAACAATCGTTACTTAATTGTGGATATCTGCGCACGAACGATCGTGAATGCCTCACTGCTTATTTTCTCTTCCTCCTCTCCATTGGACCCAATACCGACCCTCGGTCTTTGTCGCCTATGCTGGGAGTTGCGATGCGGATTGCAATTCGGATGGGAATCCATCGAGAGTCCGACACTGCAAATAGCTCCTCATTCGAATCCGAAATGCGTCGCAGACTCTGGTGGGCTCTGAAACTAATTGATAGCCGCATTGGTGAACTGGCCGATTCCAAGTCCGTTGCGATGGACCCTACTTGGGATTGTAAGATCCCCCTCAATGTGAACGATACTGAGCTTCGCCCTGAGATGAAAAACCTACCGTCGATTCAGGGCTCGACAAGCGATGCGCTATTCGTTGTTGTTAGGAGTTCTCTTGGAGATTTCATCCGTTTTGAAGAATTTCATTTGGATTTCACAAACCCACAACTAAAATCCGTCGCCAAAGCCGCTCAACATGACCTGATTCCTGAAAGTAGAAACATGGTCGCCTTTGAGAATTTAATCGAGGATCAATACCTGCGGGCTTGCAACCCAGACAATCCTCTTCACTTGATGACATCGTGCATGGCCCGGTCTCAACTTGCAAAATATCGCCTTCTTGAACACTACTGGAGGTACTCTGATTCGCCGGAGTCCCAGACAGATGCACAGCGGGATATCATGATACGCAATGCCCTAACAATCCTCGAATGCGATGCCAAGATAATGAGCTCGCCTTCAACCAAAGGCTACCGCTGGCTACTTCAATTCTACTTTCCATTCCCTGCCTACGTTCATGTCCTTCAAGATTTACAGAGACGCCCTTTTTGCAGTCAGGCGATGGAAGCTTGGCGTGTTCTCAGCCATCACTTCGAAGTCCGCGTGAATGTCGCTGAAGGCCGTAACACCCCTTTCTTCGACCTCTTTACCAATATTGTTCTTATGGCGTGGAAAAAGCGCGAAGACGCATTGATTCAACAGGGAGAGGAAGCGTCTCCACCCTCAATTGTTTCAACCATTAAAGAGAAGATGACTGAAGAGAATGGAGCTTCCCAGGACGCAGATACACAGGCCAGGGATGTAATGTCCAGGGTAAATTTGAGTGAATTGCCTGTTACAGGACCGACAGCGATTAATCATATGCCAAATGAATGGGGAGCCAAATACACCCAGCCAAATGCTACATTCCTCATGCACTCTCAGTTGCAGTTTCAATCGGAGACCAATTCGCTACACTTACAAGCATTGGATTGGACGTTTGGGGGAAATACCTTCTGGTAATTATACAGAGCAGCATGTTTTCGCTACCCTCTTTGCTCCCACTTTACAAGATCCAATCTTGGAAAGAGCCCTCATGGCCCTCTATTTTACTTTGTGAGTATAATGTTCAAAAAACTACAATCCAAACAAAATCCGTTGGGACTACTGCATTGATTTCTAACATAAATTTGCAGTTTCAAAAACTTCACTGATATCTCACTATAAATAATTAGGCACCCGCCCATCTCGCCGATGAATTGATTCCACCGTCAACTAAAATGTCGTTGCCAGTAATGAAGCTTGCCTCTTGGGACGATAGGAATGCAATGACATTGGCAATCTCAGTTGGGCCTCCAGCTCTTTTCACGGGGCTTGCATCTATTATTTGCTGAAGAGCCTGCCCTCCTAAGGGACTGTCCTTTTCCTGCTGCGTCATCGGAGTTGCAATAACCCCAGGGCTGACCGAATTGATGCGGCCTCCCTTGCTAGCCCAAGCCTGCGCTGCAGCTTGTACGCGGACGACATTGGCCCATTTCGAAATTGAATACGCCTTTGATCTTTCCCCGTACGACTTTTCATTTTGTTCCGTCTCGTGGGAGCTTGTATCAAACTCTGGGCGCATGAGGAGTTCTTTGGTTGGAGCGGTTGCCAGATGTCGCTCGAATTCTGGTGAAATGCTACCGCTGACGCTGTGGCCGGCTAAACTAGCAATCACTACCATGGTTGTCCCCTTTATCACCAGGGGAAGGAATGCATCGATGGTCTGGGCTACTCCTAGCGTATTGACTTCATAGATTCGGTCAGCCGGGGCCTGAATAGGTGAGAGGCCGGCATTATGCACAACAGCCCGGATGGGTCCCAGCTGTGAGGCTCGCTGTGCAAGATTGTTTACAGAATCCAGGTTTGAAATGTCTGTCTGAATAGCTTCGACAATTTGGCCCTCTTCTCGAAGTACATTGGTTGAAGTGTCCAGCTGCTTTTGCGAGAAATCGGCCAGAACGACATGATACCCACTGCCCATGCGACGAGCGGTGGCAAGGCCTATCCCTCCGCTGCCAATTATGACCATGACACCGGCCGTGGGCGATATATTGCTGGAGGTCAACGTCATACCTCGATATGTTTGCAAAAATGGGATAAGATTGAGCGTGGATTCGGATTCTTTTGTGATGTAGTGAGGCATACCAGGGATTCTGTCCTCTTTAAGTTGACATCTCGGATGTGAGCACATGCAATCTTTCTGAACTATCACATTGACTGCACCCCGTCCATGCAGATCTGAGTCACCAAAATATGTACAGCCTTGCGCTCATTACTTGGAAGGGGCATGATAATATGCAACAAGAAAAAAACAAAACATACTCCTTAGGTGTGGTTCAGGTCATCCACAGAAAATCTTGCCACATTGAAGTCTGAGATACTCAGTGTTCTCGAGATCTACATACATATCGCCTTTTTGTTCAGCTTAAGTGCTTGGGTTGATATAATCCTCGTTATGTGTCTCTCGATACTGGGTAAAATAAGAGGGATCAAGCGCCACGTCGACCTAAATTTACATATGACGATGCGATTCATCGAAAGGCCAATTCAGATCTTTGTACGACTTCGAGAGTCGTACCCTGCATAACAACACTCATACCTTCACCAATCGTGTCTCATATTGTCCACTATCTACAAGGTCTACCTGGGCCTCTGTCCACAAGACTGCAGCTTGCATAAACTCCACTGTGTTTGTTCTTCAAAAGGTCGCACAGAGAAATTTCGTCCCCCCTTCCTTTACCACAGGTTTTCCTACTTAGTAGGGATCTTTTACTCGAGATGGCAAAAAAAAATTGAGCTCATCAATTCAATTCCAAACTAATGTTTCATGGACATCAAAGATCTGGGAATGTTCAGACTTGTCCTTGGCCCATTCACAGTGAAATTCGTGAAGTCCCTCTGCTATAGCTCAACTCAGCGTGCAAAAATAGCAAGTACCGCGCCACGATAGACTTCATCACAATCTCAACTCAAGGTTAAACAAAACCAAGAAGTATTCACTGGACAGTTGATATCTTGATTCCTCACTACGCTATTCAAAGTTGAGTTGGTGCTGCGGTATCAACCTCTGACTTCGAGTTGCCTACGATCCCCTAATGAACTTGAGAGAATTGTTTCTCCCTTTCATAGAGAACTTGTCGATAGACGCTTAAAGACACGGCGAGCTAGTCTTCAACTTAAATAGAGATGCAGTTAATCAAAGTCAACCTACAAAATTCGTCGTAAAGCTCATCACTGAACATCCAATAGATGGGTAGGAATTATCAACCCTCTTCAATGCAATTCATCCCCACATTGTCAAGGTTATCACTTCACCAATTTGCCTCGCCGAAGTTTCCATAAATGATATTTAGCTTATAGTCCCAGCCAGAAGCGAGTCTTCCCGACGTCAAATTCCCCTCGCAGCTCCTCGGACCCGGTACCAGTCACCAGCACCTCGTATCGGCCCTTCTCAGAGATCCACTGCTCACGCTGCTCATCCCACCAACTAGTAGCAATCTTCTTCTCTACGGAGAGTTGGATCGTCTTTGACTCTCCAGGCTGAAGGAAAACCTTGTTGAATGCCTTGAGTTCCCGCACGGGACGGTTGACATCAGTCGACGGTGGGACAATCCAGAGTTGGACGATTTCTGCTCCCGCAACAGACCCAGTGTTTGTAACAGTAACTGAAGCTGTAATAGGCTCTCCTGATTCCGCGTATTTAGCCTGCTCAGGCACAGTCTCAATCTTGAGATCAGATCGTGAGAAGGTAGTGTAGGAGAGGCCGTGGCCGAACGGGAATGCCGGCTCCACTGCGCTCTTTTCGAAGAATCGGTAGCCTACATAGACATCCTCGCCGTAGAGGACACGTCCGCGCTCAGATCGGAAGTTCACGTAGGATGGGTTATCTTGCAGACGACGAGGGAAAGTGATGGGCAGCTTAGCGGACGGGTTGACGTCGCCATAGAGGACATCAGCGATACCATTTCCACATTCATTGCCACCGAACCAGGCCTGAACAACAGCACGAGCGTCCTTGACCCAGGGCATCGTGACAGGTGTGCCGGATTGAAGAACCACAACGGCGTTGGGATTGACGGCCAGAACGCGGCTAATCAGCTCATCACTTCCAGGGGGCAGATCCATGTGGTCTCGGTCATAGCCTTCAGTTTCCCATTCACTAGTGAGACCAGCAAAGATGATCACCTGCTCGGCCTGTTTGGCTTGTTCAACCGCCGCAGAGACCAATTCCTCCTCACTCACACGGCGGCTGGCACCGAAACGGAAACCACCAGGTCCAAATGCGACAATACCACGAGTATCAAGATCGGAGGTGGGAGCTGTGCCAAACTCGAAAACGACCTTGTAGGTTGTGCCAGCCTTCAATTCCTTGGAACCGCGCTTCTCGATGGTACCAGTGCCAAAAAAGGCAGATCCCTGCTCCTGGTTCTTGGTGTTGTCGACCACAATCTCGCCATCTACCAGGAGTCGGCCAGTTCCAACGACGGTGACACCGAAGTCATACAATCCATCGTCCTCGGGGGTAAAGTATCCCTCCATGTCGACGTAATAGGTCATAGACTTGATCTTAGGGTTGACATAGTCCATCAAGAATCCACTTGAGCCGATGAGATGTAACTCATCGACAACCGTCCTATCCTTGCCCGCACTCTGATGCTCGTTGTACACTTTAAAGGTAAAGCCAGTCTGACCATCAGCGGTTTTCAAAAGAGGGCCTAGCAAAGGCAACTCCTTATGCGAGTAAATACCCTGGGTGAATTTGACTTCGCCACTACTCTTTGCTGAAACTCCCTCGAAAGGCGTCACAAGATAGTACGGGGCTAGTGAAGCCGAGCCACCGCCGCAGTAAGAGGCAATGCGAGCATTTGGTCCAATGACCAATACAGACCCATCTTTCTTCAATGGAAGAACATTTTGCTCGTTTTTGAGGAGAACAACAGACTCAGCAGCTGCTCGACGCATCAGGGCTTGATCCTCCGGACGATTCAATGCCTTCTCAGGTGCTCCCTCGGGAATTCCCAGGGGCTCCACCCAATTGATCAAGTTCAAGATATTACGAACACGTTCATCGAGCTTGAACTCGGCGACCTTATTAGATGAAACAGCGTGGGCAAGAGCCTCGCCGCGCCACCTTGTTTTTCCAGGCATCTCGATATCAAGGCCGGCGTTGATGGCGTCTGATGTGCTGTATGTGCCAAACCTAGACTCGGTGTCAATAATCTATCATTTTTAGTGAAAAAAAAGAAGCCTTGTATAATCGTACCAATCACTCATTACAAGGCCATCCCATCCCCACTCCTTTCGTAGAATGTCATCAATCAATGCCTTATTTTCACTGACGTGGGTCCCATTGACTTTGTTGTATGCGGTCATGATACAAGCAGACCGACAGATACGCATAGCAAGCTGGAAGGGCATCAAGTAAATTTCGCGAAGGGCTCGATCTGTGACAATACTGTTCACGGCCATTCGCTCGTGCTCTTGGTCATTACAGACAAAATGCTTCAATGTTGCTGCCACACCTTCGTCTTGCATGCCCTTGCACAGGTGGCCGGCCAAGGTACCTGATAACACGCCATCTTCGGAAAAGGACTCAAACCCACGACCACCCAATGGAGATCGCTGAATGTTAATCGTAGGGCCAAGTACAATGTGTGTGCCCTTTGCAATGGCCTCTTCACCCATCAATTTGCCGACCTGTGAGAGTAATTCAGTGTCCCAAGTTGCTCCCAGGGCGGTGGCGCAGGGGAAACATGCAGCGGGGATGCCGTTGAAGAACCGAGTACCTCGGACGCCATTGGGACCATCTGACATGCGCAGGGAGGGAATATCCAAGCGAGGAATGGGCACAGTATGCCAGAAATCACGACCTATTACGCATAGTCAGTGACGGCTCGAGGTGGTTTAGAAGGGGCTGACGACAAGCCAGTATCGTATCAAACAACCCAACGAGTCTGAGCTTTGAGCACAATGAACGAATGAACAAAAGATATAACAGGGCAGATCGAGAAGCAAGAAGTAAATAAAATATCTCTAATACTGACCAGCTGTAAGAGCAACCTTCTCGCCGAGGGTCAGCTCCTCGATCACCTTTTCAACATCAATACGAGTCATGATGTCGGTATGATTGAACCATGCAACTCTTCAATAGTTCAATAGTTCAAGTGTCGTTGGGATTGCAAAGTATGAAGGTCTCTTGATGATGTTACTCTGCGAGTCCTTCTCCGACTTCGCCTTTTCTCGATAACAGCTAGATACGATGGATAGTGTTGAGCTGATAATGAGAAGAGAGGGGCTGATATTTAAACAGTCAGTGGGCACGTAAACCCCCCACTTCTGCTGCAAAGCTGAGCACGTATAAGATCGCATGTTGGCGAAACGATATCCGTCGTTGGTGGAGTTCAGCTCGATGAGGCACGGAGAAGCGCCCGAAGTTTAGCCGGACGCGGCAGTTCGGGCCGCTTGGCCGGATTCATTGTGGCTATTTTGATTTATTTAGTGAGATGGTTGAAGTTGATACGATGAGCGTGTGGGGTAGATCAAATGGAGAGGACACTGGATGTATAGGGTGTTGAGGTGCGCGGGTAAACATCGGGTGTCGCTTAGAGAATGACAATTATGGCTGATGATGTGAGCATGAAATGGAATGAACAGTAATAGCTAATTAGTATTATAATACTTTCTTTGGTATCATCAATCCTTTGATTTTTATATAGTAATAGCTGGGGATTGCTTTCCTAGGTGGAACAAGACCAGTAGTACTATACCGTCAAAGATGCATCTATACTAAGCTAGTAGGAATGCCCTAAACTTTCATATCTTCAGATATCTACAACCCATGGATTTAAAGCACATTTTTAGGGTTTCTACAAATACTATTCTGGATACTGAATTTTTGAACTTTGAACTTGTGATGACTGAAATTATGGTTTATCTATCATCCTCTATATCCGTAGGTATACCGTGCTTCTTCGTTATATGACAGCCTCCCGAGGTCGTAATCCGTAGCAAAGAAATCGTAAAAAACATCGCTTGCAATCATAGACATACTTTTATAAGCCCTCAAGCCAATTTCGGCCGAGTCGTTCAGTCGACATACTTGGGGAGTGTCTTCAAGATACCATCCCGGGTAATCTCCTCCAATGCGATGGTGATTTGCTGCATGAAACGCTTATCACCACGAAGATCATCACCGAACAGACTCTTAATGCTAAGAAGCTCAGCAGGGTTGGTACCTCCAGCACGAGCCTTGGCCTGAAGCTCTTCGACCATGGGATCCTCGACGTGGAAGGTCTTGCCATTGTCGTCGACTCCGTTGATGTAATGGAACCAAGCGGCCGCGACGAAACACAGGCGACGGAAGGGTCCGGTGACCCAGATAGCCTCAGCAATCGAAGGCATTATGAATTGAGGGATCTTGCCAGAAGCGTTCAGACAAACGCGGGGCAATTGATCCATGATGGTAGGGTTGGAGAATCGCTCCATCAAGGTCTCGCAGTACTCGTCAATGTTGACGCCGGGAATATCAGGCAGATTAGGCTTGGATTCCTCTTGCATCATCTGCCAAACGAATTTGCGGAATACTGGGTGTTCCATAACTTCGTGGACGTACTGGAATCCTGCCAACTGACCAGGGTAACCAATGGCTGAGTGACTTCCATTGAGCAGACGCAGCTTGTGCTTCTCGAATTGTTCAACTGCGTGAACATCAGTCACAACCTGGACACCAACCTTCTCGAAGGGCGGGCGGCCGTCAGAAAAGTGGTCTTCAATAACCCATTGCATAAAGGGTTCGGTCACGACCGGCCATGCGTCCTCAATTCCAAAATCCTTTGCCAGGGCGTCCTTATCGGTAGGTGCGGTTTGGGGGGTGATACGATCGACCATGGCGTTGGGGAAATGGCCCTTTTCGGAGATCCATTTCGCAAGCTCGGGGTTCTTTAGGCGGGCGAAAGAATCAAGCATATGACGTGTGATAGCACCGTTTTTCTGCATGTTGTCACAGGACATGACAGTGAAAGGGTTCAGACCCTGTTGGTGACGGCGAGCCATGGCAGCGTAGAGGAATCCGAAGGTGGTACGTGGGCTGTTCTCGTTGGCAGGATCGAGATCGTATTGAATATCGGGGTGTTCGCTCTGAAGCTGATGGGTATTCTCGTTATAGTAGTAGCCACTCTCGGTGATGGTGAGTGATACAATATGGGTATCAGGGTGAGCCATTTTAGCAATGACAGCTTCACGATCATCCGGGGCAAAAAGGAAGGAATTGATGCTACCGACGACATCGGCGAAGCTTCCCTTAGCGGAACGCTCAATGACTGTGTAGAGACCATCTTGGGATTTCAAAACATCACGCATCTTAGAATCGAAGGGCTGCAGACCAACACCACAAATGGCATAGTCAGTGACCCCATGGTTCTGCATAAGCTTATCGACATAGACAGCCAAGTGAGCACGGTGGAAGCCACCGACACCAATGTGAACAATTCCCTCCTTGACGGCGCCACCGCGAGCATAAGTTGGGACCTTGACCTGGGATTCCCCAGCGGTCGCGATCTGTGATAAGTTCTGAGAGTTCAATTTGAGAGGCGCCATGATCAATGGTGTGGCGAGGGATCAAACAGAAAGAGTTGAAGAAAGAAAGAAAAAAAAAAAAATTGAAAGCAAGCAGGGGACACCGCCAGTTTAAAGGTAGGTCGATCGAAGCATGCCTGGGCGAAAAGCTGGATTACATCACGCGCTGGATGCAAGCCAATCCGGCCGTTAAGTGGAGCCGGGGCACTCTGACCCTGGGGCAAGTGGAACCAAATCAACAAATATTCTTAGCACAAGAGGCGAATTGGGGCAATTTCAGGCCGAGCTTTGTGTGTGTTTTGCTTGCGTATCTGTTGCTCGGGCCCAAGTTTCCCTGTTTGCGTCAGACCTTTGCCTCTCATTCCGGACTCCCTATAAGGCAGTAAGTAACAGGGCGGGTAGGTTGAATCCGAGCGAGAAAAATCTCTGCATGATCCATCAATTTGGTTGAGGCAGGAATTCCGAGATCAATTTCTCCACTTGATCTTTTTCTTCTAGAAAAAGCATTGAGATTGAATCTCACTTCGAATGTTGATCGAACGAAGTCGCTCGTCGTTCGCAATCGGCGGGATGTTTCGCCGATGGTGGCCTGAGGCAGCAATAAGGCATCAATTGATTATATAAAGGGATCCACCGCCCGGCAGAATGAGGTCACCAAACACGAAAACACGACCAGAATGATCTCATTCTGGACACTCTGTTGTCGATATGATGTATATCGATGGAGCATATGAAGCGGGGTAGTTGGATACTCAAGTCTATAGGATGACGTGAACCATTAGATATTCAGCATGAATACACACTGCTAATTACTCCTCACTACGGAGTAAACAGTAGTTACTGTCAAGTATATATTTCGGGAATATTCGGAGATGATGTATAGTATACAACCAATGTCCATAATGCAGTAGTTCTGCCTTGTGTACTGTACCTAGCAGAGTAGGTACTACTACTAGCCTTACAATCGAATGAGCTTAATCAATCTATTGACGTCTAGTAGACACATGTCCAAGGACTAATAATGCAAGGTAAAAGAGTCATTTGCACTCACGACTAGTGCTGCATTACATTTTCTGCATAGTCAGCAAGCCACCAAACCACAAACATAAAAGAAGCACGAAACGGTAGAAAAATATTCCAGTAAACATTGAATATCATTGTGGAGTGAAGAGGAGAATAACCCAGCAGCAAAAAAGAGCCAAGTATAACTAGAACCCCAGGAACAGAAGAAGACTAGAAGAAACACAAGAGACGAAGCGAGACACAATCATCATTGGAAAGCCTTCGAAGCCATGCTCAGAGTCAAGACGAAAAGAAGAGAAAAATGCCAGGAGGGAGAGAAGCGAGGAAAACAGGACCCAAGTTACCGAGCGGGGATATATTCATAGTCATGGGCAGCGCTGGAAATCCCGAGATGCTTATTGACCAGGTTGATATCCTTGAGGTCTTTGTCTGCGGGCTTGTCTCTGTACGGGAGCCGGAGTGCAAGACCAAAGCAAGGAATCTTCAACCCCGCCAGCAATAGAGAAGGACAGTGTTGCCTCCAGGCTAGAGTTTATCTCTATTGCAAGGTCTTTCTGACCAGGCCTCCAGGTCCACATGTAGCAGATGGCATCCTGGGAGACTGACTGGAGCCGGTGAAGAGTCAAAGCGGTTGATATCTCCCATCCAAGCCCTCGACGGGTCCTTGTCTGGTGCGTATGGCGATGAGGTTGATCATACCATTGGGTTGCCATTCTCCAGAAGAGCAGCCGAGGAATTCTTCTCTGGCGGTCCTGCCATTGCTCGTACTATGCTGGAGAACTACAAACAATGAAGTCAGCTATTGTTGGCCGACTCTATTTCCGAGATTGGATATGGTCTCTAACTTACCTCTTGTGTCCCAGGGTCACAAAGGGCTTACGGCTTCCACTGATGGTCAACAACGGAGCAAGAGTCTGGTGATGATATATCTCCTCTGATCAACAATGAAGAAAGGGCAAGTTCTTCCTTCACAGCAATCCACAAGAATGAAATTAAATAAGAGGCACAGCCAATTGTAGAAGATAGACACCAGCAGTGAATTCTGATGTCAATAAACCAAACCCTATTAGAGAAGCCCTAATAGAGATGTACAAAACAGATTTCTAAGTTACAGTATCTGTGTATTATACTCGCATTTGCCAACAATACCTGCGAGATCTTCACTATTAAAGTATTGCCGTATTGCAGAATCCAATAATACTAATAGGGGTAATACCACATTTGTACTTTCCTTGTTTACTCGATTGAAGTATATAATATTGGATCTAATTCACTCATGCTGAGGGAACAATAGAGAGTATACCTTGCCACTTTCCCTTTCTCCTTTCTTTTCTTCTTCCTCTTCTCATATTATTTCTACCATGGAAGAAAGAATGATCCTCCCGTAAGGCATTCAAGGAGTCGCCGAGGAAAAGCCAGGCGAGATAACCCAATGCATCATCGACTTAGTTGCTCTCAAAGGCTCCCGACATAAATCAAAGGCCGTCGAATATCTTCACAAACAACTGCCAGTCAGAGAGCCATTCTGGCGTTCCACTAAAAGATGGACAGGTGCTAAGATGCGGGACATAGCGGGCTCCAAGATCCAGAATGTCGAGTCCGCACTGATTCAGACTGTTGGGACCATTGCCCCCAAGCCATACGGCTCTTGCCTGGCTGATCAGGGGCCATGGGCTAAATGCGTCATCTTCCGTTGACCTACATCCGAGGTCACTTTGGCATGTGCCAACTGCCGCTGGAATGGTAAAGATGACCGGTGCGGCTTTTATGACAGGGAATTGATGGCTAACAGCGCGGTCCCATCGAGCAGCGTGGCGAAACCACGTCCATCTCCACTTCAGAATCTCCAACGGCGTCATGGTGAAAGAATTCAGCGCTTTGCCAAATAGATCGACCAGGTCACGGCTACTATACGCAGACAGGTAGATACGAACAACCCCAGAACCATGCTGGAGGATATCGCCGAGAGACTCGATGCCATAGCTGAACGCATGGTGAATGATGATCTGGCGAGAAGGGTGTTGGAGTCTTAGAATATCGGTCTCCCAGAAGATCTTGAGTCTCTTACCTTGGCCTTCTTCGGCCGTTTTATTCTCGTTTTTGTTTTTTATCATATACATCTAGCACACACAATGCAAGACACGTTTCCTTTCTTCTTCGTTTCATTCCAGTAGCCTGACCATTGATATGCTCTCACTTCAACTGAACTATCATTATGCCTCTCAGTTTCTTGCAGCTCATCGTGGATGGAATACACAATCAGCAATTCTCTCGCTTCCATTGCTTCACATCTTCATACATCTACACACCTCATTTCTGTCAATCCCAATTGTATTGACGGAACCTTGGGGTCTTTTACTAGCTCTTGGTTGATCAGGATCACTTTTCACGCCACTGCTGAGGATTAGAAGCTCTCATTGGTGCGCAATCAGCAACTCGGTCCATAATACTCTCTCAATTCTGTCTCGTCACATCTTCATTCCTCGCTTCTGTCGCTCCCGATTATATCGACAAAAGCTCAGGGATCTTTTCCTAGCTCCATTTTGATCGAAATCACTTCTCGCTGCTAATGACTAGCAGTGTTTAGCGAATTCATCAAACTATATCTTCCATCCGGAGGTATTTCCCCCGATGATTGTCTCGACAAGAAAAATAAGATCCCTAAATTCTTCTTGCAGTGAACTCATTCTTTTTCGTCCATCGCTGCTGACGACCAGAAGCTTGACTCATTTTATACAACTATATACTTCCCTATTGAACCAAAATGGGAGATCAATTCAGTTTCAATGAGTTTCAAGACCCTATAGCTGGCCCATACGTGGAGCAGCCGGGCTTCTGGGCTGAGATGGCCCGCGACTACAACTGGCGGCTAGGCCAAAGAACTGGCTTGCGGAAAAGCTCGAAGCTGTACCAATTGCGGAAAGTTCCACTTCCTCGTGAGCCAGCTCTAAGAGTGGCCCGGGCTGGAAAGAAATTTTTTTCACCTGTTGTCAAAGAAGCGGCCGAATATCGAGGGCCTGCTTATCCAGTCGGTGGGGGAAATAAATCCAGACACAGAGGCCTGTGAGTCTTACCAGGCGGAGTATGGTACCTTCTCGTCGTGTGTTCAGGCTGGAGACATTATTACAGCCTGCGGAAACTGCCACTGGGGTGGCCAGGCCAAACGATGTAGCTTCGGCCAGCAGCGAGTAGCTCCGGCCGGCCTCCGGGGCTGCTTCGTTGGAATCCAAGCCGGCATACGATCCAGAGAAAGGCCCGGAGAGCTTAAGCGAGGTTGAAAAAGCAGAGATTCAATTGTAAGCTGCGAAAAAAGCAGTTGAAATGACTAAAATTGCCTTTGGAGTTGCCAAAGCCGCCTTGGAAAAGGCAAAGCGCCAGCAGATGGAAAAGGCCCAGGAGCCAAATAAGTATTCTGATTAAGACACCTGTAGACCACCTGGTCTCAGCTATAGACCAACGGATGAACTATTTCCGGCTGTTGGTCTACGGATCGTCTACAGACATCTATCAGAATGCTCATGTGGATAAGGCGTGGGTGGTACGGGAAGTGGATATAAAGATTGATATATACCGGCGAGGTAACAGGTCTTAAGGTTATCTTGGACATTCCTATTTTGTTTTTAGCTAAGCAAACAATACATATTCGAAAGAATGGAAACCATACGATTTATTTCTTTGATCCAGTTACGCAATCTATCATTCCATTATAACTGGAATCATGTGCCTCAGCAACAAGTACTTATACCTAGTAGGTAGATGACTGGAGAATCGCCTCATCAATACGACTCATCCATGACCGCACCGCAGTATCACCGCGCAGAGATTACGATATTGGCCAATTTGTGTGAGCCGAAAAGACTTACGCAGAGAGCGCTGGGAGTTGCAGTGTGTGTTGACGACGTGGTGGAATGCATTTCCAGTGATAATCGGATAGTTATATACAGGCAAAACAGACTAAAAGAGCAAGACTACCACAGAGAAAGACTACCACAGAGCGGAAGACTCAGTAGGGAACATGATCGGGCACCTCCAAGATGTCAGAGAGGTCGAAGCTTTTCACTGACGGTGACCTGGTGTGACTAGTCGAGCGAAGCGGCCTGATGTTCTCCGGGAGACGAAGAAGACCACGGGATCTACTCGATGACCTGGATCGTGAATGTGATGTTGATCTCTTTTAGCGTTCGCGAAGGACGAGGTCACGATTTTCATTCGAGACAGCACGCGAAATCACCGCAACAGAATCATCATCATCGTTATCGTCACCTTCGTCGTCATCTTCCTCTGCTGCCCACTCAGCCCAGGTGCCACTGCAACTCGAGTAATCCAAAGGAAGGAAGAGGCTTCTCAATGGGGTCATCGGTTGTGATGGTGAATATTGTGCCCAGCCGAATGATAGACTTTGTGTCCATGTCAAAAGCGAAAATATTGTCTCCGGGGGAGTCTTGAAGGGAACCTTCCCTTCCGGAACGCGCAGACATGCTCATCACAATACATATGTATTTGTGGGAGTAAAGTCAGCATGTTGTACACATGCCCCGTACGGATGATTTCTTTGTCCCCAAGAATTCGACTCTACCACTCCTCTACCTATGTGCAACCTGCAGAGTGAGCTTTCCGTGGTTCGTGACGACACATCGGCTTTTATCACGCGTAAGGACGTATGTGGCAATGGAATCAGTAAATAGTCTATCAACAGATAGGCTTGTTGATTGATACTACCTTCTCCTTGACAGCGGCGAGTCTTTTTGACGGCTCCTCGCCGGCATCCTGTCTTTCCCTCTTCCCACGGAAAGAATCTTGTTCATATCTTGGGAGCTGCTTCCTGCCACTCACTTCAAAACAGAGCAGTATCAGTCCCTGGCCTAAACTCTGTACATATTGGCAAAGTCTGTCAGCCTCGTTACATCATTGAACCACAGTGCAAAAAGGGAAACCTGCAGAGAATGGATCAGCTCAGGATCGTAAGACCAGGGAAAAGAAAAGAGAAGAAGATACCTCAGGACTCTCCGGATCACCGCTGGTAATCACCGCTGGTAATCAAGGATGGAGATAACCCAATGCCAATTTCAACACAACAGTGCAGAAAATATAAACTTACAAGACTATTCTGAGTTTATCTTTACCCGGTTTCCAAACGGGGCAAAGAAGATCCAGCGTGGGGGGATTGGGAAGAAGACAAGAAGAAGAGAAGGGGGGATGCCTTTTTTATACCTGGAATGACTGTTTACCGTTCAATTCAGGAGAGGAACGACCAATGGACTGCATTATAACTGGAAAGAGCATACAAAGAGAAGGTGCAATATATACTTCCTGCCTCAGAATGTATTGCATACCCTAACCCTCTTTCTACTCCTCTTTTGTACAAATCAGGATTCTCAATGCGGCTAGTAGCCCTAACGAAACTAGGTACGGTGCGGAGATCCCGTATTGAAGCCTTGCACCGAAAAGCCAATAAATGGCTTAATATTTCGCTTGTCAATGAAGTACGACTTATCATGGGGAACAGAGCTTGATTTGGAATTAACCTCGTGTTACTCCAAGTAAAAAAGTTTCAATATCATCTCCTTCGGCTGATCCTTCAGGGCTGTGTTGAAGCGGGGCTTGTCTGCACAATTACAAAGCACGGAGTTAACGGATACCAAATGTTTCAGGCAAAGCTATTAAATACCCTCAATTGTAGATATACCTACAAATGCTAAAAATCTCTTCCCAGATGTGCCAGTACTTCTAGATCGACTTCAACTCCAACATCATGGCCTCCCGCAAAATTCTCGTCATTGGTGCTGGCGAGTTAGGGCTTCAGGTGCTGCATGCCATCGTCGGGCATTCACGTCGCCCCGCAGTCACCGCGGTATTGATGCGTCCTGGCAGCATACACACCTCTATCCCATCCAAGGAAAAGCAAAATAAAGCCCTCGAGGAGCTAGGAATTCACCTCGTCTCCGGAGACATTGTCGAAGATTCCGATCAGAGGCTAGCCTCAATTTTTGCCAATTATGACACCGTCATCGGGTGTACAGGTTTCGTCTCGGGTACTGGCGTTCAGTTGAAGATTACTCGTGCCGCTCTCGCTGCTGAAATATCACGGTTTATCCCCTGGCAGTTTGGGGTAGATTATGATACCATTGGTCGGGGCTCACCACAGGATCTCTTTGATGAGCAGCTCGATGTACGCGACTTGTTACGGGCGCAGAATAAGACCCGTTGGGCAATTATATCCACCGGGATGTTCACGAGTTTTCTCTTTGAGCCTTCTTTTGGCGTAGTTGACCTAGATCACTCCCGAGTGAACGCGCTGGGAAGCTTGGAGAATCGTGTCACTCTCACTACCGCGGAAGATATCGGGTTGATCACGGCGGAAATTGTCCTTGAAGAGACAGATCTCTTCGAAAATCGACCCATCTTTATCGGCGGTGATACTATCAGTTATGAAGAACTTGCCCAACTGGTCGAAAGAGTGACGGGGAAGTCGATCTCAAGACATGTTCTAAAGGCACAGACAATGCAGGCTGCTTTAGCCGATGACCCCCAGAATGGACTACTCAAGTATCAAGCAGTCTTTGGCCAGGGACGTGGCGTAGCGTGGGACTTGTCAGAAACATGGAACCAACAGAAAGGAATCAAGGCTGAGACGGCGGAGGGCTGGGCGAGGAGGAAGTGGAATTGGGCGAAGAAATAATGTAGTGTGTTGAATTTATTTCGCGAATGGTGAATCCTAGGTTCATCTTAAATACAAGTAGAATGAAGGAAGTCCTTATGGATTATTTCCATACTATAACTATTAACAGTCATCGATCAACAATGGGATATCCACAAGAGCGTCGGCGTTTATTAGCAATGCCGATGTGGAGAAACACTCCCTTTTTTTATTGTGGCAGAAAGCCCATTTTCTCTTCCTACTTCAATTTGTTTCTCTTTCTTTTCTTCCTCTTATGGCTATCTACATAGATTCTGCAGAATTCCCACGGGACACTCAAGCTATTCATAAATTATTTTTGGCCTATGCTGCATCACTAGGGATTGATCTGACTTTTCAATCATTTCAAGAGGAACTCGACTCACTACCCGGTCAATATGCAGCCCGTGAAGGGGGCACACTTCTCATCGCACGAACCCCATGGCAAATTGATTCACATCCCAAGTCTAAAGATACCTCTTCAAACTCTTTCAACGCTCCTGATTCGAACTCAACAATTGTCGATGGTATTCCGTCCTTGGCTAATTTCGCCGCTCTTGGTTGCGTCGCGCTCCGTCGTAGTACAGATGGATGGTGTGAAATGAAGCGCCTCTACGTCCTCCCTGAAGCACGCGGCCTTCTATTGGGGGATAAACTAGTGGAGGCTATTTTGAAACAAGCAAGACTCTTGGGATATCGAGGTATTCGCCTTGATACTCTACCCAATATGACCGCGGCACTACGCTTGTACGGCAAACATGGATTTGTCGAAACTGCGCCCTACTATGAAACTCCTATACAAGATACAATTTTCCTGCAATGTGAATTTACCCAACACTCATAATTTCAATCCTACTTTTCCCAAGTTACATTTTCAAATGTATTTAATGCTTGAACATTCCAATATAACTAAAAGAAAAGTTCATGCCCAATCAATCAGGCCACAGGCATGACTCATCGAGTCTATCCGCGAATAAGCGCCCGCGTTTATTTTTCTTTCGATTTTTTGTTTCTTTTTGTGTAGCCAAAAACCTCCCAATTCAAGCAATTCATTCTCTTTACTCCTTTCCAATGCAAATTTGAACATCCTCAAGTTGCTAGGATTCATCAAAAAATAAAGATAGACTCTACAATTTGCTTGTACTTCCTCAGAATCTGCCAATTGTCGATCTGATCGTTTTATCCCTTTGTGCCTGGCCCCACTAAGTCTCACCGTCAGCTACAGCACTAGCTTCATCATGGCAGACTGGACTCCCAACTGTACGTTCTTCACTGATAAATTTCCCAATCTGCTATTATGCACAGTCGGGGTGTACATTACCTCCTGGTTTGATGGATTGCTGACATTTCCTCAAGCGTGGACAACTAAACCCATCAAGCAGGATGTGGTTTATGAGGACACTCAAGGGGTCAAAGACGCACTAGACAAACTCCAGAAGCTCCCACCCCTTGTGACTACTCAAGAAGTATGTTTTGAATCATCCTTCTTGATATACATGTACTCGTATGTCTAATACGATGATTAGATTACCAACCTCAAGAACAGCTTGAGGAATGTCGCATTGGGCAAGGCCTTTGTCCTCCAAGGAGGTATCACAATCTCTCCAAACTTGCAACAGCGCTCTCCCACACTAATGTTTTTCTTCAGGTGACTGTGCCGAGCTTTTTGATTACTGCAATCAAGACATGATCGAAGCCAAAGTCAAGCTTTTGCTACAAATGAGCTTAGTCCTCATCTGGGGTACGAGAATCGATCTTCTATTGAAATCAACTTGCTCACATTCGACTCAGGAGCCAACAAACCCGTAATTCGAATTGCCCGAATCGCTGGTCAATTTGCTAAGTATGTCTGACTCATATTGTTCTGCATAATGATCTCATTCGCTCATCATTCTATAACTATAGACCTCGATCCAGCCCCACAGAGACTATCAATGGGGTGGAGATGCCCTCATTCCGCGGCGACAACATTAATGGATTCACTGCGGATGCAGAGTCTCGGCGACCTGATCCATCCCGTCTCGTATCGGCTTATTTTCACTCCGCTGCGACCCTGAATTACATGCGTGCATCTCTTTCCTCAGGCCTTGCAGATCTTCACTCTCCCCTCGACTGGGGTCTTGGTCATGTCATTACGCCCTCAATCAAAGAACAGTATTCCCAAATCGTGAAGGCTGTCAAGGATGCACTGAAATTTATGAAAACGGTTGGCATCGACAAAGATCGAGGCGTTGAAACTGCTGATATCTACACCAGTCACGAGGGACTTTCTTTGGAATACGAGCAGACTCTAACACGGCTATTGCGCCATCCACCTCATGCTAGCGATGAAGCCACAGGAGAGGCTGGAAATGGCTTTTATGCTACCTCTGGCCATTTCATCTGGATTGGCGATAGAACACGCCAACTTGATGGCGCCCATGTGGAATTTTTCCGAGGAATCGCCAATCCGATCGGTATCAAGATTGGCCCGAGTATGCAGCCCGATGAGCTGGTACAATTGCTAGACGTGGTCAACCCAGCCAAAGAGATTGGAAAAGTGACCCTCATCTCACGGTATGGCGCAAAGAAGATCGCCAATTTCCTGCCCGGTCATATTGCTGCTGTTCAAGGGTCCGGCCATATCCCCGTTTGGCAATGTGACCCCATGCATGGCAATATGCAGGCTACCCCATCTGGCGTCAAAACCCGCCACTTCACAGACATTTTGGAGGAGCTCCGACAGGCACTAGAAATTCATCGGGCAGCAGGATCATTCCTAGGTGGTATGCATCTCGAATTGACCGGTGAAGCTGTGACAGAGTGTGTCGGTGGTGCCGCTGGACTGACTGAAGATGGACTCGGTGAGCGATACACAACATTCTGTGATCCTCGTCTCAATGAAAAACAAGCTCTTGAGTTAGCCTTCCTTGTTGCAGGCTTCTACCGCCAAGAGTCGGATGATTAGATCTTCACGAAAGGTCTGGTGAATTGGAATGGGATTTACGGAGAAGATATCTCGGCCCTATTATTCATTTTGTCCCACTTTCCAATACTAGTTCCAAATAAATATAACATTTTCGGGGTACAGCTATGATACATTCCTTCTGCTAATTACTCTTCATATTTGAGAGTGTTTTGATCCTTGAAGTAGAGATCACAGAAGAGTACACGCCTAGAAGTATACTTTGATCAAGTTCGCCATAATTCTCAGGTGTCTATATACGATAAGGCTGACTCATCACCGATCAGCCCTTCTTCCCAAAGAGGCGATTCCATTGGACTCGCAATTTTCTTTTGAGATCCACTTGGAAGTCGAATTCCCCGCGGCCACGCAGGTCAGAGTACAAATTGCAGGAATTCAAAGATTGGATGATCTTCAATCATTTGGTCAAATTCTAACTTCGTGTGGAATTCCAAATATGGCTCCGTCTCGCCCTCTTCCACTTGCCGAGGAGTGGGATGACCCAGACTCTTACATCGATACCTTACTGGACTTCTCAACTTCGACTGTTTTATTTATGAATCTCTGTGGAGGAGTTCATATTCTCGATTTTTTAACTCGAAAACCTGATCTCTATACCAATCTGCTACCTGCTGAATGGAGAGACTTTTTCGAACATTTTGATGTCCACCAAATTCTCCATCTTCTGTTGCACGAGGATATTGAACCACTGCAAGACTCTTGCAATAGTGGAGATGACACCAATAAAACCTGGAATGGTGGACCACATCCCCCGTCGAGTCTGATTGACTACATTTATAATGTTCGGCGGTTGAGTTTGCGGCGAGAGTTTAATATACCTGTCGCGAGAAAACCACTTCCATATAAAACGACGGTGGGTATGAACAAAAAGAAACTTCACGAAGTCGAGTTCTTTTCTCGGTCTGTTGCGTCGCTAGCAGATGTGGTTCATGAGCGCCGCGGCGAGCCTGTATCACATATTGTCGATTTTGGGTCTGGGCAAAATTATCTAGGTCGAACACTAGCCAGTTCACCCTACCACAAACACATCATTGCGATTGAACGACGGCATCATAATATTAGCGGTGCACAAGGAATGGACGTTCATGCTATGCTGGCAGAGAAGAAGAAGAAGAAGGAAAAATGGGTCTATGTGCAAAACAACAAGAGTTCTTGTAATGACTGCAATGGTACACCCGAAGTCGCCGTTTCCAAGGAGACATCGGACTCAGGACTTGAGGCGGGGACACAACCTCTATCGGACGATAAACCTTCAACGACGACAAATCCCAATACAGAAGTTGAGGATACGACCATATTCAAAATGCTAGGTGAAATTAATTTGGAGCCCAATGAGCTCCGATCTTCTAGCTCAAAGAACAAGCAACCCCGACAAAAGCCAGAAGAACCAGAGGTCGACTCAAAAGGCAAGATCAGTTACATCGAGCATGATATTTCAGACGGATACCTTGAGCCGATCATCAGCCATGTGGTTTCACCACCGCCCGATGTCCCCGTCGAGAATACAGACTCTGATGAGACCGCAGTCACGGTGAAGACAGATAAGCAGGATACAAGCGACGCTCGTGTGATGGTTGTTTCTCTTCATTCATGTGGAAATCTTGTTCATCACGGTATACGATCTTTGGTTCTGAACCCGTCAGTCGTGGCCGTCGCCATGATAGGCTGCTGTTACAACCTCATGACTGAGCGTCTGGGACCGGCTACCTATAAACTTCCCATTCTACGTTCTCTTCACCCCAGGTTGAATCAAACGGGGAACTCCTATGACCCACACGGGTTTCCTATGTCAAAGCGCTTTGAAAAATATGAAAGCCATGGAGGTACAGGGATGAAGCTTAACATTACTGCTCGAATGATGGCAGTTCAAGCGCCCTACAATTGGGGATATGAAGAAAGTGAAGGCTTTTTCACCCGCCATTTCTTCCGTGCTTTGATTCAACGTGTCCTTGTCGACCGTGGTGTCATGCCTCAACCGGGTATTCCAACGGATCTTTACTCTGAAGACACGGAAGAGGCTATTAATAAACCTCCACCGCTGATTCTTGGCTCGCTGCGCAAATCCGCTTTCTCATCTTTTGCTGCATACGTCCGAGCTGCCACTGTTAGACTCAGCCGTGACCCCTATTATGGTGTGAAGGTCCAGGAACGTATATGCAGCATGTCGGATGATGAACTGGACAACTATGAGAGGGAATATAGACATGGACGCAAGAATTTGAGTTTAGTTTGGAGTCTGATGGCTTTCAGTGCCCAGGTTGTTGAAGCGCTGATTGTGTCGGATCGATGGCAATTTTTGCGCGAACATGAGTCCGTCAAAGAATGCTGGGTTGAGCCTGTCTTTGACTATTCTATCAGTCCTCGCAATCTAGCAGTCATCGGACTCAAGAAATAGACACAGGCGCATTGCCTGATACGACTTGTATTCCGAACCAGGTCCGTTGCATTTTAGAATCGGTCTGGTACGAACCAAAATACAGCATTTAGAAATCAATACGAATAGAAATCAGCGAAAGTTATTGAATTCAAAGCCACAAACTTCTTTCTGCTGAATCAACCTCTGCCGTACCAGGTACGGCTCGGTACGGGAGTCGGCTATACCTTGAAATTCTATGGAATCTATGAGCATAAAACTCGCAAGAGACTCTCTTGCGAGCTTCAATACTCGGGGTATCCTGAAACCCTAGCAGTTTGTTTGTTCTTGCATCGATGAATACTAGAAATGATACTTCAGACCTCCCACTCATGCACGTTCTCTAAGCCATCTACACCACACTTGTCCTGCTGGTCCAAATATCCACAAATCCTACCTTGGGGATCTCGATGTCTCCGAATATTCCTCAGTCGTTTAGCATTTTGATCTGCCCAAAACTTCGTTCGTCGAATCTGAAAGTCCGAGTCTCCCAGATATGCACCGACTGATTGCCGTTCAACCTTTGCCATGATATTCTTCACCCATTCCCGACAACGAGTGTCATCGGACTGTTCCTTCCATATCGTATACAATGCGAAGTAATGATCTGACTGCATACTCAAGGCCATGTCCGGTAATTGGCGTCGGCTACAAGGATTCATCGCATACCATAGTGCAAAGGACTTGCGATGGGGAAGTGTGGTAAAAGCCTCTTCCAAAACGGCCGGCACATCAGCATTATTGTCAATATACGCATTGTCAGCACAATAGCGATGCTTTTCGGGATTTGCATTTGCCTGATTGTTATATTGGTTTTCGAGACTGTCCTCCTGGCAGAACCATTCGCTCGATGTCCCTGCTGGTCGGGATTCTTGAGCCGGTCTCAGGGCTCTTTCTGCCTCTTCGAACTCATCCTTCATCGTGACAAATAGGACGAACAACTTGATTTCATCCTCACCTTCGGGATAGTGGGAGACCATCGCGATCTCCGTGTCCTCGTCGAAAGAAGGTGATATGGATATGATCCAGTTGAACACATCGCGATAGAGGTTTATTGGATAAAAATAGCCTGACGATCGAAAACCTCCTTTGGGGTAGGGTTTCAGATTAAGATGGAACTTTGTAACAACTCCGGGAAATCCTTGTTTCATTTTTCATAGTCAGCTCTCGATTTGCATGCTTCTTGTTCCATCTGAAGAGGCACTCACCTGGTCCAGCCCCACGAGCTGCCCAATATAGATCCTGATTGTGGGAGGCATTGCAGTGAAGCAAATCACCATCAGCAGTCACAACATCGACTGCTTGAACCCTTTCGCAGGCCCAGCCCCAATTCTGAGATGTGTCAGATGGGTTCATTCGTTATATTGAGGTAGAAGGGCATCTGCTTACTTTGCAATTCCATCCCATACCTCCTTGCAGCAGGAAGCCTCCCAGTCCAACATCCGGACAATGGCCACCGGGGAACATAAGCCCATGATCTTTAATCAAGGCTGTGTTGAGCTCTCTGCCTGTTATACTCGGCGAGACATGCGCAATGCGACTCTCTACATCCACTTCGACTGTCTTATAATTGCCGAGATCGATCAAGATAGAGTTGTCCCGAACACTCCATGCTGCCCAAGAATGGCCCCCGGAGCGAACAGCTACTCGACAGTTGTGCTCCGCAGATAGCTTCACGGCAGAAATGATATCTTCCTCACACGTCGCCTTAACAATAGCCAATGGGAATCGCTTGGGTCGACGATGGTTAAACACACGCCCTACACGGGCGTCTTCGTATGTCGCAGCATCTGCCGAGTCTTTCCAAATGATATGCATAGCTGATATTCTCCTGGAGAATGCAAGATGAAGATCAGACGTGGGGTATTTAGCTGTAGTCTTATATTTTTTCCAGTTCTGTCTCAAGGGTGAAAGGCGCAGATGTCCACATCCCGAGGAACCTCTATCGAAATACGAAGTATACCCCGCAAGATCAGATCACTTCGAGCCCCCGCATTTACCAATCCACTAGAGTACACCAAGGTGAATCCTAAAGAGATTAAGAAAGATGTGGAGTGACTATCACTTGTCGATCACAGAACTGTCCACTTATCCGATAAAGGCATCACGAATTAAGCTGCAGCCATGTGCCAGTGTATACTTAGCCCCAAATCCACACTGGCCAGCTGATATCTGTGACTAGACATCAGTAGAGCCCAAAATGGGTTGCAGAATATGACTGGAAACCGAGCCCATATATAATTTGGACGTACATAGCTATATATCCAGTTCAATTTTCGATGTGATCTTTTTTGATAGAATTGGACTTGACTTCCGTAACACCGAGCAATTTGATACTGGCTTTGCAGACGTGGAAAACTTCGGTGTCATATTTATCTGTTCCGTATTCCAGTGATCAACTTGAAGAGATGAACTTGAAGGTATTGAATTTCACTGTCTCAGAAGATTGAAATACGCCGAGAAATCCTTGTGTGAATCTTAATGCATACTATGCATTAGTAGCACCTTTTGCATGGGCTTTGATGGCAGTCAAGGTATAGCTCGGACGTGAAAATATTCAAAGATCAAGAGTCTTCGAGCTCGCTTTTTGCTGTAACAGTATTTATTACTGTGCTTGCTCCAAGTGATTAATTTGTTAAATTCGATAGTGTTCCCTGGGATTTCGTATAGTATAATCACTGGTATGTACTACCAGTACAAGGTAATATCACAACGCCTGCAAATAAGACTCCCCATAAGTTCATATTGAAAACCAATTCAATTCACACTGGAACAGACTAAAAACCCAAAGTCAACTTGAAGTTTTTATGGGCATCTCGATTAATATTACGATCGTAAATCATTTCGATTCCTGAGGGAATTGAGGCTTTAGTCTTGCAGCAGAAGACTTCATATGTAGCGAGTCTGCCGCTCCTCTTCAAATTTCTGGACTGATCCTATGGAAGAACATTGAGAAATAGACTGGACCTTTTGACCTCACAGCTACAAGCTTTCACGGCGTAAATGAGATAGGAATATTGCGGACCACAGCTTCAATCAAGAACGGATCTCGGCTTTCATAGCCACTACGTCTCCCGGGCCCACAATCTGCACATGCGATACACCCATGTCTCCTTCTTGAAGTACTACGCGGTACTCATCACCAGCATATAATGGGCTGGTGGCCCGGTATGAGATGCTCTGAGGGGCTAGAATGGAACTATCCTCAGCAGACCCTTTCTTCCCTTGAATATCTCGCCATAGATCTAGAATCGAGATGAGATTCAATGGCCCATGGACAACGACATCTCGGTGACCTTCCACCTCGCGTGCCCACGGTAAGGAGTAATGAATCTTGTGCGGGTTGAAGGTGAGTGCAGAGAAGCGGAAGAGGGTAACGGGAGTTTGGAGGAGAGTGCGCGTATGCGTCTTATCTTGTGTGACGATGGTCGATGAAGATGTCGGTATTGCCAAGTGCGAGGTGGAGGGTGGTAAGGATGAAGAACTCGGGGCTGACGAGATTGACGGGGTAGGGAGTGCTTTGCGAAACACCCAGTTCCTGGGATTTGAAGACGCATTAATGAATTGAAATCAACACCGGATAGCAGAGGCATCACCATACCTGCGGTCCACTACGGAAATGCCATTCTCATTGGCAAATTCTTTCTCAACTCCGACAACAATCATATCCTCGCCCGTCTTTTTGACAACTTTGGCTTCGGCACTCAATACACGCGTTGTCTCGGTTACTTGTTGGCCCACGCGCAGTGGGTTTGGTTGACCGTGGGCATCGCGAGGCCAGCTCACTTCACCCCCAGCCCACATTCGGCGAGTAAATGGCGATTCGGGATTATAAGAGGCATCAGTTCCATCGGCGCCGAGTTCGGTCTCTAAGAAACCCGGTGTGAAGTAGACGAGGTGGTAGCCCGGAGGGACCGGCGTATTGTGCGACGCAGTGAGTGTAGGGGCAGTAGGGAACAGCGAGGGACGATTCAGTGTGAGCGTTAAAAGTTGCAACTGGTTAGCATCGAGAATTTGCGAGCTAATTTGAGGGCCCAAAGACTGAAATCGGGAGAGAAACGAGTCGGCGATGGAAGAAGTTGAAAGTTGCGAAGTTGCGGAGGAAAAGCGGACGGCGAGAAAGGCGCGTCGCGCGAGTTGAGGACGCCGTGGAAACATTTTGAATAAACAAGGAATTTAAATTGTGATAACTTATTATTTGAAGGAATTCAATAGGGGAAATAAATAGAGAAGAAGATGAGGAGGAGATAATAAGTAGAAACTTTGAAATGTTGAAGAGGAACAGTTCAATACTATTGAATTTATGTATAGATTGGTAGTGCTGTTATAGCCGAGTCGGCTGTATACTTCATTCTCCAAGGAACTACTCCAAACTCGGAATTTTATATTACAAGAATAATGTATTCTACCACAGGAATCGACTGAACTGGTGAGTTTAACAGTAACTTGTAGCTTGAACATCTACAGTCTTGCCCTTTTCTCAAGTCGACTGTAAACCTGCTGGAGACGCTGACGATTTACCTCGTCTACCTGTGGTTTACATTGTTGAAGACTCAATGGGCCTCCTAATTGTTTCAACCAATACGATCGACCACAGTCAAACAGCCAGTGACGCGAGGCAACCCGAACCAATTCTGCTAGGAAACATTGTGGTGCATCGTGATCCTCCGTGAAGATGACCTTTGGCAGATCACGTCGAATGGATGGCGGTGCGTTGGTCAAAGCCATATCCAAGAAGGCATCAAAGGTAAATGGCTCATAAAGTTGCGCCCCAATATGAACAACTCCCATGGTGTGTGCAACAGCATGAACTAGACATGCGTTGGCTACAAAATCAACAGGAATCTCGTCGATGATATTGGCGCCGGTCTTGTAACCCCCGGCGGAATGCCAGACTTGCGTGGCTCCACGATCGGCCAGAAAGTACTGAAAGAATTTATTCATCGGTGTTGAATCTTCAATCCCGTAGAGGGGAAATGGGTCTCGAAGGGCTTGGCCAAAGATTGTAGGCCGAACGAGCAAAATGGGCAGCGAGGGGAACCGTTGGAGTAACAGTCGTTCCATCAGATATTTGGCCTGCGCATAGGGAGAAGAAAACCGATCGGCAACTGGCGACGTATTGAAAGTGAGTATCGATGCAAGTTCCTCTTCTGGATCATTTTCACTATCGGTAGATGAGGAGGACAAGGGATATTGTCGTTCGAGTACTGGTCCATCAGGTAGAAAGCTATTAACGTAGGCCGTTGATAGCTGAATGAGAAGCTTGAGTCGACGAAAGCGAGAAGCAATCCGGGCAAGCTCCAATGCCGGTAAACAGTTGTTCTCAAAGGCATCGACAAGGCTAGCCTCGAGGCTGATCTTCGCTGCAGTATGAATCACAAGCGTGACTTGATCGCGTAACTGCTCAAGCACTTCATGCTTAAGGCCAAAATCCGCTTCGCGCATATCCCCGCTGATAATTTGCACTCTGCGTGAAGCTAGGATGGCCTGGACTTGGTTTGGCATTGCTTTTGTCCATTTTTGAATTGCCTGCGTGGCTTCGCCTCGGATCAGAGCGAATATCTTGTGAGTGGGCAGCTGAACGGCCAATTTGTATAGAAGACACCCTCCGAGAGATCCAGTACTCCCCGTCAAAAGGACGGTGTGTACCTCGAACCTTTTACTATAGCCCTCGTGAAGTATGGCATCCTTCTGCGAATTCGCGGTGGAAGCCGGTGTTGAGCTCAGGAATGATGACATTGTAGATTTGGGAGCTATTGAATCATTGTTTTCTTCTAAACTACGTTCATTATATACCGTTTATTGTACTCCTTTTAACATCCATAGCAGGTTTAGTAGAACTTGGTAGGACAGACTACATGTAATGTCACTCTAGCCATGCCTCGAATAGTTTAATCAGTCTTCATGTGGCTCGGAAATCGCTACAGTGGATCTTTTCTCTATTCAGGATGATAGAGGGACGAGCTTGTATTGGTCCAGCGAGAGACTCAAAGTCCGAAAAGACATGTGTAGCCGAGGCTGCAGCTGTAGAGGAAGAGTTATATAGGCAATTGGATGTATCAGTACTCTCGAGAGTCTCCATTGAGGCGTGGCCGGTCACTCTGCTACCCACTGATGGTCGGAGCAGAGAGCAGAGACGAACAACTTGAGGTTGTACATGTACAACCCTAAAGAGTCAAGCTTTCATGGTTGAGCCTGCATGTGAGAGAAGACCTTTCTCTACAAATGGAAAATAATAATGAGTAGGAGATATAAATACGATGTAAGCTATATTGGAATTCTTCAGTCTAAATTATATGCTATATTCAATTCGCAACAACCGGATGGTTCACAGATTAGATTGCAAAAGCTTCCCGCACGGCTCGTCCTGGCTGTAACTTTCTCAAGCCTAATAGAGAAGAGCTTGAATTGACTATCAGCAACTGCTGCACCCAAAGTACGACTGCAAGTTCTTGGCCCCCAAAAAAAAGAGAACCTACTGTATGCATTGCGTGATAATCTCACCATGGACATGATATCTCATCTACAATAGTAGTTACATGGGGCCGAAGAAACTTTGACCATCTACCATATGTGAGGGGAAATGGCTTAAATCCGAAAATGAGACTTCAAAATCAGCGCTTGTCAGTCAGATCCAAGCTCTGATACTCCTTATCCAGCAGGCAATAATTCATGAAACCCTGGATTTGAAACTTAGGTGGGGCTTAAAAGAATTAAGGAATCAACTATGAATAGCCTCTGCGGTATGGTAAATTTAGAGTAGTTGTATAACATTTCCTTGGCCTTTCTAAATATAGCTTAGTATAGGCGAGGGAACCCTGGTGAACTACTAAGTAGATCTATTCCTAGGAATCGAATTCCAGTCCCGAATCTAGTATTTTCATCGTGTATTCAAGAAAGAATTGGGCAATGCCGCATCAAGTGCCTTGGATATTGATAGTTGTAAGCTAGTACACACATGGCCCCCAACCCTAGTACAGGGCGCTTGGTGGCTGTAAATCCACTTTTCGGGGCTACTCTTTAGGTCGTCGGCTTTTCATCGCACGGGGGACTTGATAGCAGCGGCGAGGCTTTGACCTTTACTCTAGCATTTCATGATCAAGTTTCCACTCATTTGAAAATTCGCAGACAATGGAAAGTAGTCTTCAATCTTCGTGCTGTCATGATTATAGTATAATCATGTACCTAGTAGGTATGTGTTCATTTCTCGTTTAATTTCTTTTCAGTTGAGTGAATATATATATATTATCGCGAAAGCTGAGATGAGGACAAGTTCATCTCCTTTACTACCTAGTAGAAGTAGTATCTCTCGCCACAATCCATAACAGTAACCCTTTCCCTTAGTCCGCCAAAGGTGGAGAAATTGGTGACTTGAAGTTAGTGTTCGAGTCGACCCTTCAATTAAGTGCAGATCTATCTATTGGTGATAGATCTGCAATGGAACTTGGATAATCCTACTACTTCGGATTAGTAGGATCATCCAAGTTCCATTCCACTTCATTGTCGAGTCGACAATAAAATTGAATCACTCCCTTCATGTTATACGTATGCGTATTAATTTTTATCTAGACTAATTTGGAAATCGAGCAAAGCATCTACTTTGCCAGCTCCTAGGTAGGAGCTGGCCATATCTGGTGCCTACCAGTACGACCGTTGTCAAGTGTATACAGAAGGCATGCAACTAAGCTATCTGGGCGTGAGATTGTGTGGACATTGTCGCAGCTCTGAACGTTGGGGGTTTAGAAAGCCACATCCCCTTGAAGTTACCATAAGTTGCTCTTGGATTCGGACGCTTAATTCCATAATTCTGTAGACGAACTTTGAGTCGGCTTTTAGCTTAGAAAGACAAAATAAGGGTCTATAGAGCATGACGTTTTTGGCCCCATTTTATATCTCGAGCAGCTATAAATTTTCGGGAATATGTTCATGAAACACGAAGACTATTATCGAAAGCCGAAGTTGGATCACAAGTTGCATACCAGTATCAATCACCTGGATACCCTTCGGGAATATGGCAAGTCATCTTTTCGCCGAACTCCTGGATATAAAGCAGGCATTGGTATTCGAGATCTTGGAAGAACACAACGAAGACACTTGAGTCAACATTTTCGGTATTCCGATTCTCTTTTGCAATTGCTTTCATATTACAACCTGTATGTGGGCTAGTATCCATTCCGCATAGTGTGTGGGTTTGCTGACAAGAATAGATATCATCTTCTCCTCGTTAAGGAAGAAACCTCAACTCGCAGTCATGTTCAAGAACATATCGGGTCAATTCAGATCCATCCTCGTGACTTTCCTATCAATTCAGGGCGTCTGTTCGGCGCTTGCAGTTGATACCAACCAGACTCTGAATGGAACGAATTCAACCGAAGAGAAACAGCTAGACACCCGAAATCCCGATGAATACACCGTCATACACAAATGGAACGGCGCAGAGGTCATTGGTCCGGCTTCAGGGGTGGGCCTTGTTATTACCGGAACTGTAGCCATCATCGTCAACTGGTATAATAACCGGCCCGGCCCAGATAAGATCTGTGGAAAGTCAGCTATCATCGATGTCACGGACGATGGAATCGACTATCAATATTATGTGTATTCATACACAACCGGCGATAGTTGTGACAGCAGCCAGCGAACTAAGACCATTGCTAACTCACTCTCTGAGGCATTTGATGACATGCATTCCCAGGGTGCCTCTTCAGTGTGCCTTGATTTCGATCACCAGGGTACATGGCACGGAGTACTTGGTCTGGTGACCAAATCGTCTGGAGAGAATCCACGAGAAGCATGCGCAAATCATCACCCAGGGGCGAAAAGAGGGGACAATGCCTTTCTTGGGCTCGAAGAGACAAAAAACAGCAGATCTGAAATCGAAGAAAAAGTCTCTCCCAAAAGAGATGAAGGAGGACTTGTAAAGAGAACCTCGATCTCCGTCTCCCAGAGTAATAAGCAGTCTGGAGATGTCAAGCTAAGCCACAGCAACAAGTCGCAAGCGCTCATTGCCGAGATTGGAGGCAAGATATATGGGCAAAGCTACAACCAAAATTGTGCAGGCGTTTCTGGTGCCTTGACAGACTCCAACGGAGTGAGCGTTAACTATTACTACATCGGCGGGGGAGATGAAAATTGCGATACCACCGCTGAAGCCAAAACCATTTACAAGGCTCTCGACGATGCGTGGGATGGACTGACAGACACTTCGGCACTCTGTATGACGATGCAGCATGGAAGCGGCACTTGGCGAGGATATCTGGGAGTTTCTACTATGCAGGACACTTATCCTGCCAACCACATGTGTGATTAAAGTGAGAATTCAACAAGCCTTGTGAGTAATGGATCGCTCAGACAAATTTATCGGACAAACTGTCCTCTGAAGTGTTACTAACTTCCAAGTTAGGATGGTTTGAAAGAAATGCTAGTGAAGGATATTTAACTACCGCTCTGACTAATGCCCGTGCTTGTGGGATTATATCTTGGATTATTTCAGCGCCAGAGGCGGATTAAACTACTATTTTATACTTTCGCATACTATGCGTTTACTTATTGTCTTCCAAACCTTTATACATAGAGTTTGATCAGTTCTGTCGTACTCATGTGTATTTTCAAGATGTTTGCTGTTTGTCCGCTACTCTACACAGTCATCACTACTAGTGAACAAGTAGTTCACTTTCCAAATATGAGTTGATATATCCAATTCACATCATTCCTTGATCTAGTCCCCATTAAGTAAGTAGTTACTAACTAATACCAGTCAATTAAGTAGAGAATTGTCCAATTAGACTATGTGGACCGTTTGTATACTTCGGGGAGGTCGCGTCCACCTCCGGAGTCACCTGACTCTCTGCTTTCCCCATATTCTTCGCCGCAAATGACGAACCTCATCTTTCATTCTCACCTACGCTGATGTTGTTACGACTGCGTACATCTCCCTGGGCGTGCCCTTTGCGGTCGAGTCGAATTTGTTTCACTTCAAGGTGGAATTCCTCGGTCCCGCTCGTGCGCATCCAGAATGGCACTTTCTACCGTCAATACCCGCACGAGGATAAAAGTGATGCCGCGACGAACCCACCATTGTTCCCGAATTTGAACTTCAATCTCCCTGCGAAGCCGAATTCAGAAGGGAATGGATTACAGCACTGGGCTATCATCGGTCCATCGGGACGGACCGACCTACTTGATATTCTTCGAGGACAGCATATCTCCATTCCACCCTCCGCACGTTCATATCCCTACCTTTTGACGGACGAAATCGCCGAGAAAGATCGACAGCTGCGCTTTGTTGGTAATGCTATTCAATATATTGGTTTCAGTGGCGAGGGCTCCGGAGCCATTGGCGGCACCCGTGGGGCTTATCTGAGTGCTCGCTATGAAAGTCATCGCGAAGAGACCGATTGGACAGTGAGGCAGTTTCTGCGGGGGCAGACATCTCTCAATCCCATGGAAGGAGAGGAGAAGGGAACAATCCGTGATGAGAAATTACTTGAAGAGGTCATCGAGGATCTTCGCTTGGGCGCGTTGCTGGACATGCCTGTTGCGAATCTTAGCAATGGCCAAACGCGACGTGCGCGTATCGCAAAGGCGCTTTTGATGAAGCCTGAGCTTTTGCTGCTCGACGAGCCCTTCAGTATGTCTCTACCTTTTGTAACAGCTCCAACCCAAGCCTTGGAAGAAAACTAACCATCATATAGTGGGACTGGATCCGGCCACAGTACGTAGTATCTCTGGACTGCTTCTTCGTTTGGCCGAGAAATCTTCGCCGCGACTTGTTCTCGCCCTGCGTCCACAGGATACAGTACCAGATTGGATCACTCATGTGATGGTAGTTGGAAATACCCACCAGGTTGTGGAACAAGGGACTCGAGCAGAGATGAACCAGATTCTGCAGGTCTGGAACCGCCTCGCAAACCCAAATAAGGCCTCAAATAAGAATAAAAAATTTGCGCCCGAAGAAGAAGCTATTAAGCTTCGAGCGCAAAAGAACATCAAAACAGGGATTCTTGACAAGGAGCTGCTTCGAGACTTTACCGCCAATCACCAAGCTCCAACTCGACTGAAGACTCGCGAAGCGCCTATGGGCGGCGAACCTCTCATTGAAATGGATGGAGTTCGGGTCCAATACGGCGACAAGGTGGTTCTTGGTGACTGGGAGCAAACGGTTGACAAGGAGACAAAGCAGGGCTTACACTGGCGCGTTCGGCGGGGCCAGCGTTGGGCGATTCTCGGTGCCAATGGATCTGGTAAGACGACACTATTGTCATTAATTACTTCCGATCACCCTCAGACATACTCTCAGCCCATCAAATTGTTCGGACGCTCTCGGCTTCCCGAGCTCGGCCAGCCGGGAATCTCGATCTTCGAGTTGCAATCCCGACTGGGCCATTCTTCGCCCGAGATTCACGCTTTCTTCCCCCGGCAATTGTCGGTTCGTGCTGCCCTTGAATCGGCCTTTGCAGAGACATTCTTGTCCCGACCAAAGCTCGATTACGAGCGTGATCTAGATATCACAGCCGCTTTGCGAGAGTTCAAGTCCGAGTTGGATCCAAATGCAGCCAATGCACCAAGCCAGCCTCCCCAAATTGCTGATTCAGATCTCTTCCCTAAATTTTCTACCAACAGCCGGTCTAGCAGCCCTCCTTATGTTCCTGATGATTTTGATGTCGAGTATGCCGACCAGGTATTGTTCGGTCAACTATCGACTGCCCAACAGCGAATTGTACTTTTCCTGCGGGCGCTTATCCATAGACCTGATATTGTCATTCTCGACGAGCCCTTTTCCGGCCTGACAGCTTCTCAGCGTGATAAGTGTCTCCGTTTCTTGGATCAAGGCCAAACAACCGGGACGGCGCAGAATGTTCGTCACCATGGCCTTTCCGATGACCAAGCTTTGATTTTGATCAGTCATGTCAAAGAAGAGATCCCGGACTCTGTGCGATATTACATGCGTCTACCGTCCGAACCGACTGATCCCTCTGCTGACCCTATCGATTTCCGATTCGGTATGCTCAAAGCCACCAGCAACCTCAGCGATCCCACTATCTGGGGCTTGGCTTGGTCTCCACCGAATGAATTCAAACAGGCTGCTAGGCGCAGCTATCGCCGTAAAGCACAGGAGTCTCATCCGGATCTCTCAACCTACGAGTACTTTTCAGTATAAACGATATCCAGATGAATGGACAATAGAAATATAATAAATTGTACAGATGCAGGTATATCTACATTCGCCAAGGTCCACAAATATCCATTATAGTCTCGCTTTGAATGCTTGCCGCAAAGAATCCAAGCCAGATGGGCCATCGTAGATTTGCTGCTCAGCCATCCGTGTGTTGATCTAAGACGGAGAGAAGAAATTGTTAGTTTGGAAACACCTCGCAGAAGTTGAGGAGCTTACATGTTGAGGACCAAGTGAGTCGACATTTTCAACACCTAACAAACGCATGCAGGTTTTACTTTCGTCGGCAAGAACTACGAAGGGAATGAGATGTCAGCAAATACCCCTTGGTTTAGTAGAAGTGCTAAATTACTCACTTTGCAATGTTCGACGAACACCATCAACCCCACCAGCAGCAAGACCCCAAAGAGCAGCGCGGCCCAGGCCTACTGCCTTGGCCCCAAGGCAAAGAGCCTTAACTATATCGGTGCCACGGCGGATACCACCATCCACGTATACCTCGAGCTTGTCGAGCACTTCGGGACAGTATTTTCTAATTTCAAGTAGGGTGTGTACCGCCGGGGGTGCGGTATCTAAAGCTCGTCCGCCATGGTTGGAAAGGATGATTCCCTTTACCTGTGGGGTATGCAATGATGCAAGGTATGCGTCTTCGTGAGTTTGGAGGCCCTTTAGCACGATAGGGAGATCAGTGTGTTGTGCCAGCCACGGTAATGTGTCCTGCCAGCGCAAAGATGGATCAGTGCCCGCGAACAACTGTTGTCCAACGCCCCCAGAGCCTCCGGAAACATCAGGTGTGTCATCAGATGTGCGCTCTGCCGCCTTCACGCCGCTCGGTACCGGGGCAGCTGCACCAGCCATGCTATTGCGCTCGTCATCCTCTCGCTTTCCAGGAACAGGGGCGTCAAGTGTAAGAACAATGAACTTGATTGCCTTGAGTTTGTTTATGCGAGCCAGCATCGCCTCACTCTTCTTGCGGTCAATCTGGACATATAGCTGCCATCCAAAGACTTGGTCAGGGGCGGCATCCTTGACGATCTGCTCTGGAGTCATTGAGGCGTTATTTGAGATAATTTGCATTGCGCCAAAACTGCGGCAAGCCTCGGCCATTCCAGCCTCACCTGCAGGGTGACCTAAGCGGGCCATGGCAGCAGGGGCGATGAAGAAAGGTAGGCCGACCTTGTGGCCAAGGATTGTCGTGTCCAATTCACATCGCGAACAATCTATAAAGACACGTGGACGTAGAAGTATGGATTGGTAGATTCGATTGTTGAATTGCTTCGAGAATTTGTCGTCTGAAGCAGACGAGTAGTAGGCCCATGCTTTCTGGCTTACTTGTTTTGTTGCCACTTCTTCAATCTCATCCAGGTTAAGAAGAGTTTCGACAGGCGGAGGGCCCTGTGCCGGCTCTGACGTCTTGTGGGTGGATTCCTCCTTAGGCATAGTGTTCGCGTCAACGGTTCCTAGACAAGCCTCTGGTTTGAGCTCTTCCTCCAGGATCCCCGGAGGATGGATAGGGTCATATTCCTCTGTCGCATCGGTACCCGCCAATTTTAAGATAATTTTCGCACCTCCAGGGTGACTAGAAAGAAAGTCGGTGACCTAGTACGAACAGTCCGATTAGCATTTTCTTGCTGCAGTGGAAGGAGGTCAAACTCAGAGGATACAACAAGGGAGAAATTTATCATACATCGTAGACCTTGCCGTAGAGAATTACCCAGCAACTCTCGCGTGTATTGTGTTTGGCAACTTCAATTTCCTCATATTAGTATGGTCCATGCGGGGGAGCAAGACAAGAAGTGCTTTTGGACGTGGCAGAGTGAGAAGGAAAGGTATCGAATTGACGTACCCTCAGCAGCATCAAAGACTTTGGCCATTGTCACGGGAAGGGGCTTGTCTGAAAGCCTTTAAGTCAGTTCCAAGATGAGTGGAAGCTGTAAAAATCACCACAGGAGGAGTGTCCACTTTTGAAGAAGGGCCTTTTCGGTGACCAGGCCGTGCCCGTGCGGAGTGTGGGGAAAACCGGCCTCTGCTGTGTTGGGCAAGTTCGATAGCCGTGAGAAATTGGAATCTCGGATGGTGTCATTGGTGGGGAAATGGTGGAGCCTCGTGGGGGGAGATTTCACACGAGTTACGATTGGGGACAGTCATCGTGTGGATGTTGCAGACCGGGGCGTGGGGGTCGGAATTCGTCTCCCAGTTGGATCAGTGAGGGACTACCCGTAGTGATGGATCATGGTGATTGAAGTTATACAGAAAAGAGGAGGTGAGGAGGTATCAAAACTGACGCCTGAAATATCGGGAACTAACATTCTTCTCACGTGCCCGGAGAAACAGTTCTGCCGCCCCGCATATTCGTTCCTTCCCGCCAAGCCCTCCGCAATTGGGTCGCTCTTTCCGTTCAAACGACAATCACTTGACTTCCTCGACAATCTCGACTTTCCGTCATGTTTGAGGTATTCTTTCTCTCTGCTCTCTTTATACCCATCATTCCATTGATCAAATATGCTGACTGTTGATAGCGACGTGCGGCAGACCGATACCATCTGCGTATGCACCGCGCCCGGTCCGCGGTTCTCACATCCGATGAGATCGTTGAGGTGCGGGCTGCACAGCGCACATTTGAAGGAGCTTATGTGAGAACTGCGCTCTCTCAGTTTTCTTTTGCCCTCGTGGTCCTGAAGATCTTCACCGCCGAGTTCTATAGTATTGGAGCTTTGTTTGCCATTTATGGCACCGGCGTGCTCATAATTGGACTCTTCCGTCGCTCCCAGGGAAATCGACAATTCTTCTCGGAATTGGGCGAGGATGGAATTCATCGTCATAAGTTTCGCACTAGTGGAAATGCAGTCCTTATCTTGACAGCGCTGAGCATTGCCGCCTATGTCTGTTTGATTGGCTTGACCCTGAATTTGGGTCCCTAGTCGCCAGCAGATTCGAATCAAACTGGTAGAAGGTATATACAACTACAACAGCAGTCAAACGAACCATCCAAGCATGCTGCGGAAACCATATTCTCCTACAGCGTTACACTGTGATGGCATGAAGCTTTATCGTCTGGCAGCTAAACTTCCGCCATCAGCCTATCCCCGGCCATGCACCTTTCCGTGCAACTTTCCAGACGCGGCTCCATCCCATTGGAAGATCAACTGACCGCAGCAATCGCGCTTTCATTCGCAGCTAACTCACCCAGTACACTCTGGACCAACACGGCCACCCCACAGTCGAGTCTGCAGACGAAGTGATTGACGTCCGTATGAATGCCAGCCCTAATATGCCAGCCACCGGAAGTTCAATCTTAGCCCGTTTGGGCGCCTGAATTCGTGACCACAATCCTTTCGTGGGGGTCCTCCGGACTGTACAGTCTTTCTTAGAAGAGTCTGACCTTCTCGAACTGTATGTGACTGCTTCCACCCGAATTGTGCCTAATCCGCGGGGAGGTCCTGAATTTGACTTACCCGCTCCCCGGGCACAAGAGCTGGCCGGTTTCTTTTCGGAAAATGCAGGGGGGTGGGGGAAGGAGACCCCAGTTATCGGAATATTTGTCTCAATCTTCATGGCTACTCTAACCAGTATTTAATTAGTCTGCGCTTGGATAACCCCATAATGGAGACGCATCATCAGCGGATGGGAGTGATGGAATTACACAAAGTGTGAATTCGATCATCCCGCGCCCCCAATGACTCGGGGTCTTCCAAGCCCAGATTAGTTAAATCCTGATTGGAGTAGTTATGAAGATAGAGCCGCATATCCCAGTAACCGAGATCTCCTTGCTCTAGTTGACACAAGATTGGCCAGTTGGTCACCACTTGCACGGAGATATCTGTCCTCCCACTCACATTCTGGAATACTGTACAGTGGCTATCATACAAATGGCTTCACTTTTTCTATGACACATTCAACCTCTTCATATGCTTGACTTGTATGGACGACTTTCGTGGCCGGTATCCGCGGGCTAGATTTTTTATCTAGCACCTACAACGCATTTTCTCTGAACAGTCTCAGCGATGCAAATTCACACTATGTGATCATGGTCTCTTTATTCATCTACATCCTCAATTCTATATCAATTCTATATCATTTCCCTCTGGATGTCCTTTTTCATCGCTACAAAAAAGGCGGAAACCTGGCAGACCGCCTTCGCCCCGCGGAGCCCCCGCAATTTCTCGATTGAATCGAGCGGCGACCAACTTTCCCTCCCGAGCGTAACTCTCTCCGTCAATATGGAATTCGATCCAAAGACGCGTGAGTCTATTTGGTATTCACTCCATTGATACTCAAACGGCTTGGCTAACTTCCCTCAGCCCAGTACCTCACCTCGGACTCCTCGAGCTTCGCCTCGGTCTCTGCCAGTGATCGATGGCCCGTCATTCTGGTGTGTATTCGCAATGGCATTCCTGTAACGCCAAATGCTGACCTGGTTCCTAGACTGGTGCTATTGATGACCTCCACCGTACCGTTGGGACCGTTGACGATGACGAGAAGGCCAAGGAGGGTAAGGCCATTATTGAGCAACTAGCCAAGATGAAATATGAGCTTCAGCACGATCGGCAATTGACGTAAGTATCTAGTTTTGGCCCCACTTGAAAACAACCCATCTGTGCTCACCAGAGTTATCTATTAGACCCCTCGAAGACGACGGCGAGTCAGACATTGCAAGCTACAACAAAGAACTGGAGGAGCGCGGAAACCCAAAATGGCATAACGTGGCATGGCTCTATTCAGAATGCTATCTCTGTACGCTGAAACCACCGCATACCCGGGCTTTGATACACACAGGCTGACTTTTCGATCACAGATCGTCGCCTGGAAACATTCTTTGCCCTTTCGAAGCACTGGAAGGGATATGATGTTTTCGCCCGCCAGAAGATGTCGACTTTCAAATCATCCCGCCCTGCAGTCTTGGAGTTGGCTGCCAGATATCGGGAATTGGCTCAAGAGGCAGAGTCTGGCACTTCGTCCCAGGGCAAGTCTCCTGAGGAGATTGAGCAGGCGGAACGGCTTCTCTTCTCCGAGATGTGCGAGATATGCCTCTGGGGCAATGCTACTGACCTGTCGCTGCTGACCTCGCTCACGTACGAAGATATCCAGAAGCTGCAGGGCTCGCAGGCGCGCAAGGCTTCGCAAAGCAATATCATTGTCAATGACCTTGACGCTGCGTTTGCAACAATGCAAAAGGCTCGTCATGATAAGAAGGACGGTGAGCGACGGGTTGATATTGTGCTCGATAACTCAGGTTTTGAGCTGTTCGTTGACTTGATCCTGGCCGGATATCTATTGTCAGCGGGATTGGCCACTACAATTGTGCTTCACCCGAAGCGTCTCCCCTGGTTTGTTTCAGACGTGACACCCAAGGATTTCTCCGATCTACTGAATTCTATGGCGGATCCACAGGCCTTTTATACTGCCGCCGATGACACCGGCAAGACTTACCCACCGTTATCAGATGAGGAGATTGCCAATGTCAAGTTCCTATTCGAGCAATGGAGCCAATTTCACCAGGATGGCAAGCTGATCATCCGCCCTCACTCGTTCTGGACCACTCAGGGCTGCTACTGGCGGATGCCTCATGTAGCCCCGGAGCTCTATGAGGATCTGAAGGAAAGTGAGCTGGTTCTGTTCAAGGGCGACCTCAACTACCGCAAGTTGACTAACGACGTAAGACTTTTCCTTCGTTCTGGCTGGTCGTATACGCTGTTTGCTAATGCTGTTTCTCCTAGGCTCAATGGGATCCCACTACCCCTTTCACAACTGCAATTGGGCCGATGGGCCCCCAATCAGGAATCCGTGTCCTGGCTTTCCGAACATGCAAGGCTGACACGGTTGTTGGACTACCCGCCGGAGAGGACGAGAAACTTCGTCAGCAGCCCAATGGAGGCGGCGCAGAAGCCCGCAAATGGGCATGGAGTGGCAAGTGGGCAGTCGTGTCTTTTTCCGACGGCAAAATCTAGAACCTAGCGTATTGGCGGTTCAGGCTGGCAGTTGATGATCTAACACCGGTCATTCAGTCTTTTGTTTTTGAATAAAGGGATAGAGCTCGATGATAAAGGTCACATATCTCAAACTTGTCCAATGTTATCTAACATCTCATGCCATTATGCGAATAGACAAACATGTTCCCTGAGCATTGATCCTCATACTTAATATGGGATTGAACTAAAACTCATGTACTACTAGTACATGAGTTAGTAGTCATGACGATGAAATGAAATGGATTAAAGCTGCAAATATGTAATTGGAAAACCGTGTACAAATTGCCACTGTCCACTCTCTTGTTGATGTCCCCCGCGTTTTCCCCGGGGAGGAAGGGACAATCTCCGGCTAGCCCTAATCCAACGAATATCAACGAATCTTGTCTGAATTGTACACACAAGACCAACAACCAACAGTTTCTCGGCGGAGTCAACGTCAACGTAGATCATTCGCCGCCCTGTAGACTTGGGTCTTGTTTCTCTTAGGTTTCTGACATTTCAAGCAGGTTGGTTCTCGACTTCTCCAATTTGGAGAGTGGAGACGATCTCCACCTTTTCCGTTTTCAAAGGCGCGCCGAGATGCCGAGACGCCGAAACGCCATTATTAATTCATGACCCGTTTGCTACAATAACCAGTTAGCTAACGAAGGAAATGTTTGTCCATAATAAGCTGGGCTGTTGTCACTGCTCTGCAATGGTGCAAAGGTCGATTATTTTCCCTGCGCAAAGAATATCACATTGAAGACAGCCCTGATGTTATCCCCGAGCGAATCTCCAATCACGCCCCATAATTACCGACCCATCTACCGGTGGGGAATATTTCTCCAATTCTAGCTTTTATTGAAAGAGACGCTGCAGGGAGTACATAAATCTGGGTTGGTACTAGTTCTGCGCCCTACGCGTTGCCCAATACGAAAATTACTCATAACCAGCAGAAAAATTCCGGTGGATGAGAACAGCGTCTTTTCGCAAGGTCGGTTCATCACCATGGAGAAGAGCGAAATGACTTGGAGTCCTTCTCTTGCCGATTCTCAGGAGATTGAATCCCTTTATCTTGAGCTTGAAACGCCACTTCCTACGCCATGTATAACATTGCCTCCAGGACCAGGCCAGTCTGCAGCACCTGAACCTCCAAATCTCGAAAAGTACATTTCGCCTTTTTTGTGGCCACGATGGCGAAAATCTATGATGACCTATATTTCATGTGCGGTGACGGCTCTGGCTGGATATGCGGCTGGAGAGGCCAGTCCTGCGTCGGAGGAATTATGCAAGGAATGGGGGATCAGCTCCGTTGTCTATAACCTCAGTATTACACTCTTTTGCGTCGGATTTGCCTTGGCTCCTATGGTTCTTGCTCCATTTTCAGAAATTAATGGTCGACGTCCTATCTTCATTGCTAGTGGAGTTTTGTTTGTCGGTAAGTTGTCTAATTCAAGCTAGTGCTCCACCGGCTCTTATTCTTTCATGATGTTTAATCCAAGACCAAAACTGACAACTTAATAGCTTCCCTATTGGCTTGTGGAGGAACACATGTCTTTGCTGGTCTGCTTGTCGCTCGTTTCTTGCAGGGTGTGGGCGGCTGTGAGTATCATCCTTCAGAGACTATTTCATTGTTGCAGAACTAGTACTAATTCTCTCTCCAGCTACGTTCTCCACCATGGTTGGTGGTGTCATCAGCGATATTTACCATGCTCAGGACCGAAACACACCAATGGCGCTATTTTCGGCCTCTGCATTATTCGGAACTGGTCTTGCGCCGTTGCTGTCGGGCGTGATCGTGACGCATACCACTTGGCGTTGGATCTATTATTCTCACGCAATCGTTGCAGCGTTCTTCGTGGTGATCATATATTTCTTTTTCAAGGAGACCCGCGGAAGTGTCTTATTAAGCCGCAAGGCTAAAGCCCTGAATACTTACTATGATCAGCTAGAGCTAGCGGGTCATTCTGGAGTGTTCATGCCAATGTCTGACGATGATTCATCAGAGAAGACAGTGAAAAGGATTCGATGGAAAGTCAAAAGTGACGAGCAGCGTTCCTCTTTGGCTACGATGATCCAGATATCAGTGTACCGGCCTTTCCGTGAGTGACTTCGATGACTCTTGATATGCAACAAAATGCTAATCAATATCTCCCACCACTAGATATGCTCGTCACAGAGCCTGTTGTCTTCTTTTTCTCACTATGGGTCTCCTTCAGTTGGGCCACTCTCTATCTTCAATTTAGCTCTGTCCCTCTCGTATTCAGCACGAATCACGGATTCAATCTTGAACAAACAGGCGCTGTTTTCACTTGTAAGTCCAAGAGTTCACCCAGTCATCTTCGTGGAGTCTGAAGAACCAAACTAATTCCTAGTACTTGTCTCTAGCCATGTGCGTCGGTGTCATTTTAATCACAATCATCAGTATCTCCCAGGAGAAGATTGCAATGCGTCTCGGGAAACTTTCATCTTCCGCCGAATCTCGCCTTTATTTCGTTTGCGTGGAATCTATTCTATTGCCTATCGGTCTTTTCTGGTTTGGCTGGACATCATTCCCCTCAGTCCACTGGATTGTACCTTCTATGGCCGTTGGGTGTGCAACAATGGGTATTTTCTCCATTTACCTGGCCACCTTCAATTATCTAGCGGATACCTATCACCGGTTTGCCAGCTCTGCCATCGCGGCACAGTCTTGCTGTATGCTTTCTTTCCCCCAAACCTATCTGCATGGAAAGATACTAACACATGAGTACGATTTAGGTCGAAATCTACTTGGTGGCATTTTCCCCCTTGTAACAGCCGCGATGTTCACAAACTTAGGTTATCCAGAAGCTTCTAGTCTTCTGGGTGGAATTGTAAGAGCTCCTGCTGCATGTTCACTCGTCCTCCTGTTGACTTCTCTAAAAGGGAGCTGTGCTCACCCTGGTTCCTTGGGTCCTCGCATTTTATGGGCCGAAGATTCGAGCAAAAAGCAAAATGGCCAGCGTAAGTTTTTAGCTTTCCAAACTTCCCTGTTTATCCTTGAATATCAAGTTGCTGACTGGTTAATGATCATGCAGGATCTCGCTCATTGAGGTTATTGTATAGAGTCTGGCTCTCATTTAAGCGTATCATTAGAAACTCATAGATCAAATAGAATAATGTGGAATGCTGTCATGGAGTTGAACCTCCACACAAGTTGACCTTCGAGCTCTATGCGCTGGCTATTACTTGGTATATATTAATTGATATTGATTTGAGTGTCAGATTCCAGAACTGAAAGAGAATATACAAGAATCTTGATTTGAACCGTAGGATGAGGACGGGGTACCAGTCTATCAACAAAATGAGATTTGTGGAGTAATCGTATCTTATGATCCCATTCAGAAGAATAATGATGGGCCTAAAAACAAGGGACTGAAATAAAAGAAAAAAGCTCAGCGTAAGACCTGCCGAAGAAATCATACATCTATGTGAGACTCGGCCTGGCCTCATTATTTGCGCATTAAGCCGACGCATTTTAGGCCACCCCCCAGTCACCAATCCAGAATAGATTTTATAGTCATGTTCAAAGCTTAAATTGATCCTTGAGGCACTCCGCAAAGCGTGAAATCGCCTCATCGATCTTTTCGGATGAAGCAGCGGCATATGTGGCACGGAAGAACATTTTCTCCTCGACAGCAGAGCTGTCTGCCTTGAACCAGCTGCCTCGTGACAGAAGGACCTGGTGGTCGACTGCAGACATAAAGATCTCCTCTTCAATCGCATCCCGCGTCTTTCCGGAAGCAATGTCAGGATGCTTCTTCCAATCAATTTGGATCCAATGCTAGACAAAGAAAGTGATCAGTGGCTATATTTTTATTAGAAGTTTAAAGGGTGGCAGAACTTACGAACATTCCTGCAGCAGGAGGAGCCCAGTGAGCGATCTCTCGGGGCAGATACTTCTCGCAGGATTGAAGGAGGGCATCACGGCGGTTAGTGTACTCCATTCGGAGATTGATCAGCCAGTCGAGGTAGCCAGAGTGGCCCCAGTGCTCATCCAATAGCTTGTATAGAACCATCTGAGAAACACCACTGGGATTCTGGGAGGATACTTCGAAATTTCGGATGAATCGCTCAACAATCTGTTCAGATGCAACGATCCAACCGACTCTTGTACCAGGCGCAACAACCTTAGAGAATGACTCCAGACGAACCACGCGGCCATCAACGTCCAAGCTAAGGAAGGATGGAACTAAAGACTTAATGAATTCCTCGTGGCTAGAAGGTGGAGGAGGAGCCGGAGCATCTTTGCCAACGTAAGGTTGCATCTGTAAGAAGTAGTATGGCTCGTCCTCGACAATGATGATGTCGTGCTTCTGCGCAACCTTGTACACGGCTCGACGGCGATCGGCTGATTGGGTGGCGCCAGTTGGGTTCTGGCCTGTTGGGATTGTATAGAGTACAAAGGGCTTACGCGCTCCACGAGCCTTTTCATCCCAATTTGTTAGAAGGGCATCCATCTGCTCGGGGATAAGTCCCTGTTCATCAATAGGAACAGCCAGCGCCTTCAGTCCCAGTGGAAATGCGGTCTCGGCAGCACTAGCAAATGTATACTCTTCCATGAGGATGAAGTCACCACGTTCGGTCAGCAGGCGAAGGCATGTATCCCATGCATATGTGCTTCCTGCTGTCAAAGTGCATTGCCAGTCAGAATACGGGGGGTTGTGGATGATCTACTCGCATTAGTGTCTGCTGGGCCAATCATGAATCTTTAACACCCGGCATACCTCGGTATGTTCAGTGACGAATCGAAGAAGTTGAGCAGCTCCCGTGGCTTGTCCATAATTCATCGCAATCTCCAAGTCTGCGGTGATTTGGTCAGTACTGCGTAGAAGACAAACCCCAGAGGAAGAAGTCTAAGCGCACCGTAAAGGCTAGATCCATCCTTAATATCCTGCTTTCCGGCCCGCAACGTAGTTCCAGATTGGCGTGTTGCCTCTGGAGAGAATCCGGGAGGGGTGGGGACTTTGATATCAAGATGTTCGAAAGGGAAGTATTCGGGGGAGGGAAGACCGCCTCCAAGGGAGATCATGCCTAAGGACGCAGTTGAAAGTCAATATCAAGGTCGAATTTCAGAGTGATAGAGAGTATAGTGATAAAAGTAATTACCGGGATCTTTCAGGAAACGAGCAGCGGTCTTCAATGTCGACGCCTAGATGTGCTCAGCCCCGTTAGAAAAGGAAATCTTTCAAGCACAAGTTTGGTTTATGGATAAGTACCAACCTTGCGGGACTTAGCTTCGATAGAGAATCGGTCTATTTTTTCCCCCGTTAGTATTCTTCGATCGTTGTTTGGACGCTGTCGCATGGGCAGATTGTCGTGGTTGCGATATAGTAGTAAAGATGCTCGGGTTCAATCACTCACGCTCGAAACGCTTGGCCTTTGGCTTAGTATAACAGCTCTATTCCGATTTGTACAAGTCACTGGTCAGCCGATATATATAGATATAGTTGGGATCTCTTTGCGCGTTCCGTAGGGAACTTTTCTCAAAGACAGGAGTCATACCGGGCTTTTGAACATGTCACTGCTGCAGGCTGCAGCTACGCCAGTAGGCATCTGGGCCATTTTCGCGCGCCATCCTGGAATTCCATTGACAGTCAATGGGTCAGGGACCGGCACAGACGAGGTATCAGTGTCTCCCCGGATATCAACATCCAACGGCGCGGGAGGGCTCATGGCGAAGGTGTCGAGAATTGAATGCAGGTGGTGTATTAGAAAAGGAAAAGGAGCGATCTATTGAATAAAAGAACTCTCAGTATAGAAGAGTAGTAGAAGAAGAAGAGGAGGAGGAGAGGAAAGAGACCAGATTTGGAAGATTGCGGAGGTCAACCGGAGCAATCGGCGGGTTTTACAGCGGTGAACCTTGGAGAAGCGAAAGAAAGCAGAAAAACCTCTCCACTTGGACATTTCGGATCCACATGACTCATTCAGAATTGCAAAACATTGAGGAATATTTCCTAGAAATGATGACAATAAGGAATCATCAAGACTGGTCGATTCATTTAATTGGACAAGCTATCATGCTATTATCTAATAATTGCTGGTTGTGAGTGTCTGCAGGGTGTAGAATTGACGGAAGTAGGGCGTAGGGCGCAACGAGGGGCAATCCGGTAATCTCCATACTTTTAAGATACAGTCAAGTATCGAAATATCCTACATTGTATACTGCATATTCAATACAGTATGGTAATATAGAAACGAACCCCGCATAGATAAGGCTATCGCCGGCATCGGCGCCCCGATAAGCTTTTGTGCCACACGTGGCTGAGATCGATTTGAGGCTGTGCAGTTCAAGGTGAAGTATAAAAGGTGCAATTTTTAGGGCAGAACGCGAATTGATGCATTTATATCTAATAGTAGATTAATCATGGCAGTCCTTTTCACGCTGAGATCTGTTTTTGGATAGAGGTGACCCAAGTACTTAACTAGCATCGAGACCATCTCCCAAGCTCTACGTGACGGAAGATCTACTAGTTTCTTATTGATCGTGATAATCATTTCCTTCATTCTTAGGGTTCTATCCTAAATACATTCTTGTACACCTCTTCTTTATTTGTTCTGATGGTGCAAATATCCATAATCTTATCATGGTCATCCTCTGTCAATACTCAACGCCTTGGAAGCTTAGACTCAACGCGCATCCCGGTGGTCTCAGGATTCGAACTCGATTAAAGCGCAGGTTTCTCCCTCACAGATATCCCTCTCGACCCTTGTATGCTGTCATCGCCAAGCTAGGGCGGTGTGCTTCATCAAACTGCTTAGGTTCAGTTTCATGAAACGAGATCTCACTACTTGCATTCAACATTAATTAGCGCCCGTGGCGTATGTGACGCTCATTTGTAAGGGCAATCCAAGAAGGCCACATGTGCGGTCCTAATCCTGACATTTCGATCGAGAAAATGTCAGATGTACATGGATATCAAGTGATCAACTCAACAAATCAAAACACGAACCTTATATACTTCACAAACTTTTATACATTACCTTCTGTGACATGTGTTACTGGAAGATTTGTGTCTCGCTCGGAGGGATCTTCATTAGGTTATGGCAGGAATATGAGTTTAATCAGGGTTCCGGGAGTCAGAACTCTGAGAACTCTCGATCCTCTCATTTCTACCAGTCTTGTGGAAATATTCCGACTTGAACTTACGCCAAGTCATCGGAGAATAAGATGCAGAACAAGCCACATCGTCAGTGGGGTCCATGTGTAGATTAAGGGAAAATCGCGGCAGTCGAAGATGCAAAGTCATCCCCCATAAGCGCTCTTGGCGGGTGTTTCATGTTTGATCCCCAGATTCCCATTCATCGCCACCAGTTCACTTTAATTTCCCAGAAATATGATCAAGGATGAAACGCGCCACCGTCTGTCCCTGGCTTCAAGCCTTACTTGAGTCTGGCTCTCCAGCGCAGTTTGATACGTCAAATTGGCTGAAGAGATGAAACCACACCTTCAATTTGAAAAATTCGGGCAAACCAAGCGACTGTTTGCCATCATTCGAATCGCAATGGGGAAGTGAGTAGATAAATAACGGAGGCACCACTTTCTGAATATCCCTTCCAGCCCAGCCATCATCTCGAACTCGAACTCTTGTCACTCCTTTAAGCTACTTCGATTCTATACTCGATATTCAGTATCGATTCGTTCTGCATTTCCCTTCATTTACCTTCCTGCAGATTTTACCAAGCAAATTTACCAGAATGATAGATCTTGTGGAAAACACCTCGAAAATCCGCCTTCTGAGTATGAGGAATTCAATACTCCTGACTCTCGGATTGATGACACTCTTTTTTATTTCCATGCCACACTTTCAAGAGCGGTCGCAGGCGACCCCCAATTATCATTTCAAGAGAAAAGAAAACTCCACCAGCCAGTCTGATAAATCAGATGTCTGGCAACCGCAACCTGGTGTCAAATGGCAGATTCAGCTTGAAGATCCAGTTGAGAATTTCTCTACGGACGCCCAGATTTATGACATTGATTTGTTCGACAATACCGCCGAGACGATAACGACAATTCATCAACAAGGAGCTCATGTTATTTGTTACTTCTCAGCAGGGACATATGAGGACTGGCGCTCTGACGCAGATCAGTTTTCTTCCTCTGATTTTGGCAGCGATATGGATGATTGGCCAGGAGAGCGATGGATTGACATCAACTCCAGCAACGTACGCCGTATCCTAACAGACAGACTCGATATGGCAGTCAAGAAAGGCTGTGATGGCGTTGACCCGGATAATATTGATGCATACGACAATGAGAATGGACTTGGTCTGACAGAAGCCGACTCAATCAATCTCCTAAAGTACCTCGCTGATGAAGCTCATTCACGTGGTATGTCAATTGGGTTGAAGAATGGCGGAGACATCATTGGCTCGGTGATTGAACATATGCAATGGTCGGTCAATGAACAATGTGCTGAATACGATGAGTGTGATACATATGCTGCCTTTACCAAGGTGGATAAGCCGGTTTTCCATATTGAGTATTCTGATGGGGATGATGGCTCAAATAACAAATTGAAGGCGCGAGTCACGCAGAATGAGAAGTCGAAAGCGTGTGATGCGGCTGGAACCGATAACTTTTCGACTGTCATTAAGAATATGGAACTGAATGCGTGGGTTGAATACTGCTAGCTGCTTTCACGATTATCTTTTATGTTTGGGACCAGAAAGCCATATATCTCTAGCCCAGGAGCTATGATGAAACTCGCTTGATTATATGACAAATGACTATTGAAAATCACAGCAAGAAGTACTAGTTCATTCATATTTTAGTATCTCTGGAGGCTGCAATGCCTAGTGGTACTCATAGTAGCTTTAAAATTTGGAAATTTACAACCAAGTAAAGCACTAGTTCCTAACTACTAGTTACCTAGTAGTAACTAGAGCAGAGTATACGAACCCATCATCATATGAAATACTACACTACTAGTAGTAGTATTAATATATCTAGTACCCACTTCTTATATGAAGCCAGATGAACAGATCTTAGAATATCAAACTCAATATCATAATTTGCAGTGCCTGTAATGAATTAGTTAATGATTAGTGCATTGTTGATGAAATTTTTGTTTCGACTGGTTTGATTAGCGCCGGGCGGATTTGTGGAGCCGAAACGGCGGTAAAATACCATTACAATCATTAAAATACGCCTGAGAATTCAAAAACGGGTTAATCATCAAATGATCGAAGGAAATATATTTCCCATTTAAGATCTCTCTATTTGGTCAAATCTATAATATATATATAAATATATATATAAACATAAATATAAATATAAAAGGCAAATATATTTAGATAGTCCAATGTTTCAATGAATTGTTCATTTCGGTGGAAACGGACATCCCTCGATTTCTTCGGATCCGACAGTGGCCAAAGACCCACAAATAGTATTGGTAGGTTGAAACTAATAAATCAATGTATTATTATACGGAGTATATACTATATAAATAGTATTACGAAGGAATGGATGAATTAATTAAATTACCCTCATGGACTAAACTAGCTGATCCATTGCATCTGCGGGGTTTTGAATCTTTGCCCAAAGAATAACCCACAGAAGAACATTTCATTTCAATCAAAGAATCTCAGCCACTCTTCAATCTTCATCTCAATCGATATGAGTCGCTACGTTCGAGGCTCGTTGGAGGCCATCTTCAAGAAGAACAAAGAATGGATTGCGACAAAGAAAAGCTGCGATCCTGCATTTTTCGATAAATTGGCTGCGGGGCAGTCTCCGGATTATCTGTTGGTCATCATCTTACTCGGACGAACACGGGCAATATACTGATTTTGGATAATCTAGATACATAGGGTGCAGCGACAGTCGGGTCCCTGCCAATGAAATCATGGGACTAGAGGCTGGTGAGGTCTTTGTCCACCGCAATATCGCCAATCTAGTCCCAAATGTCGATCTCAACGTCATGTCCGTCATTAACTATGCGGTTCGACACCTGAAAGTCAAGCATATCATTGTCTGCGGTCACTATAACTGTGGAGGGGTGAAAGCAGCCTTGACTTCGGCTGATTTGGGACTTTTGAACCCCTGGCTTCGAAATATCCGCGACGTGTACCGACTGCATGAGCGCGAACTTGATGCCATCCAGGAAGACGACAAGCGATACAACCGTTTGATTGAACTGAACGTCATCGAGTCATGCAGAAACATCATCAAAACTGCTGCTGTCCAACAAAGCTACGAAAGTAACAACTATCCTATTGTTCATGGGCTAGTGTTCGATCTTCGCGATGGTTTACTGAGGGATCTGGAGGTTGATTTTGAGGCAATGCTCGCAGATGTTAAAAAGATCTACTGTCTTGCGCCGGCCGGGAAAAAGGAATAATCTGAATCATCTCAGGTATTGCTTTGTTCATAACGGTACTGCTCTCGGCAGACTATATTCTACTCCATTTGATCAAACAAAACAACAAAATACATGTATCAATTAGGTATAATTTCACTGCCTGACTTTCTCATACTTCCTCAATGCCCATCTGCTAGTCTGAATGCCTTGTCTGTGTGGGCATCATAGACAAATCCATGGAGCTGCAAGCCTCTTGACTTGGTTGCCTTTCGTACCTCGGGAAATTCTCGTAAGGATTGGAGCTGGTCAAGGACATTCATTTCGACGAAGGCACGGTCACGGTGAGTTTCAGATAGATGGTTGATCGTTCCGTTAAACGTTGAGTGTAGCGCACTCAATTGTCTTTTGTTTCTCTATGTTAGCTATCTGCAAGGAAACATCGGATCGACTTAAATACCTTCGCCAAGGTCCATCCAGACCATCTCTTGATTCAGTTCGGACAATGCCGCACCCGTAGTGACCGCACACGACTATGTGCTTGACCTAATTGAGGGTTAGAAAAATGGGCGATCAAGTGATTGAGAGTAATCTTCGTACCATCAGATTTACTACTGCATGGTTGATTGTGACTTCAGAGGACATATCGCCTGTGATTAACATGTTTCCCAAGTTGCGATGAACGAGCATTTCATCCGGCAAAAGATCCAGAGTCTTGGTCTCTTGGTAGCAGCTATCCGAGCAACCTATCCAAAGAACCTGTTGTTCGGGTTGTTGAAGACTGGGAATCATGTTTGAGCGGACCGGCATGGCCTCAAAGGTTGTGCTTTCATCCAACAACATTGTGTTTCGTTTGGTTGGCCCGGAGAAAAGGGTCGTTGCACGGCGATTTTGTGTGTGAAAGATAGGTTTGAAAAGGGAGGATTTTGATAGAATTCGAACTCTGAACATTTGAAAGTTTTTTTTAAAAAAAAAAAGTCTGGAGTTTGTACAAACGGGATGCTTTAAAGCACAAACGAAATTCCGATAAAGGGTAACACCCGGCCGAGTTAAATCGGACTTCAAGAAATCAAATCGGAATCAACAAATTTCGGGGATATTTTTATGATTTCAACCCATTCCAAGTAATGATATCCGCGATTATCAGCCTATGCTACGGAGTACAGTAAAAAATACAGTAAACGTACAGTGTTAGGGCAATCAGTTACCCGAGATATCTCCGCACTCGGCCGTATGTCAGATCCGATCCTCGGCGACTTTTCGTCCAAAACGGAGTACTCCGATATATTCTAATTGTATACTATTATACTCAATAGTAAATAGTAAATAGTATTTACATCTGATACGAAATATCATTTTTTGAAGATGGTCGATTCAAACTACGCAATATATTGTATGGTTTGTATGATTTTCCTCAAGAAAGCCCACTTCATTTCAGCAATTGGTCATATTAACTACTACTTGTAGTAGTTAGTGCTAGTAATCAGCTATTAAGGACATCCTACTTGTAGTACTAGAAACTCAGAAGTTTCCGTTGTTGTTCAATAATTAGTGCTACAAAGGAGCGCGACCGGGCCAGTGCCAGATATAAGGCGATCGATCTTACGTACTAGTACCTAGTAGGTACTTAATGATAAACTCCAAAATAAACATCCGCAACAATTTGTGTTATTGCACCAATAGATATAACGGTTATTCAAATAATTTTAATTTCTGAAAGCACATCCATAACCACGCTAATCTCATACCAAAATTCTCCAGCTTCAAATTTATTGAATATTCCAGAGGCGCGATAGAACTAAGACGATGGCAAAGAATTTCTCGCGACGGTTCCGGTCTTCAGCATTCCTACCAATCAAGGGATGATAGAGTACCCGAAATCATAATCATCAAAAAAAAATTAAATAAATAAATAAATCAATAAAGACAGAGGCTCGAAGTTGAACCCAAAAGGTGTTAATTTATCGAATCACAAACAGCAACGGTAAATTAGGGCAGTTCTTGGGAATAATGAGACTGCATGAAACCAAGAACAATATCAAGAGGTAGTATTGTTCCCCCCTGTAGACCGCTGCCTGATTTCCACCGCAAATATCTTCTTTGTTTCATTCCTTGATCAATGTACATATGTCTCTTACTATTGGTCATTAGTGATACTCACCGGCTTACCCGACACATCAAAATCGTGCGTTCTGGTTTCGGCTTCAAGATTTACCCGTCCGCGCGGTGGCTGTTCTCATCCACGACATGGCTAAACCCTAGTTCGGCAACTCTTGGAATGAAAGTCCATCGCCATCACCATCACCATAGTGTATTCAGTTCCGGCCATTTCATCTCGATTGAGGAATTATCTCGTGTTTCCAAGAGCCTGCCGAGACCAATTAATAAATGCTACTAGTCACACGCAAACCTGCACCCCTGGCATAGTAGATACAAGCAGTTCTTCTACTACTCAGATACACTTCACCACTGCTCCTATCACTAGTGATTCTCATGCTTCCAGAACATTCCTATATCTCTCGAACTCGATTTGGACATCATCTAGACTATGTTTTCCCCCAAAATGGCTTGAATCTCCAGTGGAGTCAAGGTGGATTGTCTCGATGGTGCCTGAGCCCCACCCAATCGGGAATCCCCAGATATGTGATCCACATGGATGGCTGCAGATGCCTGCATGCACGCAAACATTGTGCTTTTAGTATTGTTCCCGGATAGCCAAATCCGAGTCTCCATAGAATATTTTAGTGTTAGTACCAATGTACATAGCAGTACTTAGTATCTCTAGGACTCACTTATAGTAGAAATGTGCTCGTGAGTATTATTACTACAGGGTCTATATACTTGGTATATATCCCATGAAATCTTCAACGTGATCGGCATTCCCATTTACCTCCAGAGCTCTTCAGTTAATCTGAGGACTTCATTTCATGGTTATCAACGACAAGATGCATTTGAAGTTTTCCTTCCTTTCTCGTTTTACGGCCCTGGCCTTACTGGCCGGGCCATCTTTTGCTACGGCCTTTTCCCAGGGCACCCTGAAACGGAACCTGAAGCTTGCTGCAGAGCTCGGAATTGACCCGAATAGCATATTGCGAGGCGGTAAGAGTGTACATGCTCTTGTACAGGCAACAGATGGAGTCAGTGTCACTCCGGAATATGTCGAAGTAGGAAACACCCCATGGATCTTCGTTGAGGAGACTTGCTCTTGTTACATCGCTAACCTTTTATGGCCCTATCAGTTGCCAATTGACCACGACGATGACTCTATCGGAAGGTACAAGAATCGATACTGGGTTTCCAGCAAATACTATCAAGAGGGAGGTCCCGTCTTTGTCTACGATGTTGGAGAGGCTTCAGCCGAGATTTCAGCGAAGACACATCTGACGAGTGATACTTCGTTCTTTGCTGAGATGCTGAGCACTTTTGGTGGAATGGGAATAGTCTGGGAGCATCGGTATGTGGCAGAGCTACCTCATTTCTTTCAGCAATATGACTGACAAATGGATTAGATACTATGGTGACTCTTTACCTTTCCCAGTTTCAACCGAAACTCCACCAGAGCACTTTGCCTACCTCACAACGAAGCAAGCTCTGGCCGATATTCCTTCATTTGCAAAGAATTTCAATCGCTCGGAATATGCTCATATCGATCTCACACCTACTGGAACACCATGGGTGATGGTCGGTGGATCTTATGCGGGTATACGCGCAGCTTTCACCCGAAATGAATATCCTGAGACCATATTTGCCTCCTTTGCTTCTTCCGCGCCTGTGGAGGCCCGTGTAGATATGAGCATTTACTTCGATCAGGTTTATGATGGAATGGTAGCGAACGGTCATGGCAATTGCACAAAGGATATCAAAGCTGCTCTCGAGTACATTGACGGCGAACTTGCAAAGAATGCAACAGCAAAAGCTAGCATCAAGCAGGCTTTCTTCGGTCCCGGAGCTGAGAAGAACAGTGATGGCGATTTCACGGCTGCACTGGCGGGCGTATATGGCTACTTTCAGTCGTATGGTCTTGGTGGCGGCGATGGAAGTCTTGAAAATCTCTGTGATCATATGGAAACCGATCCCATGACACTGGCTGTTGCTGGACCTCGTGGATTTGCCCCATATCGGGGTCGAAAGTTTGCCGCTGAACGATTTAGTTCTTGGCCTATCTTCAAAGAGTTAGTCAATGTCAACTATGACACGAACTGCGGGCAGCTTGACGACACTTTGCCATTGTCGTGTGTGCTCAATCCTAAATCCGTCGAGCCAGACACAATCAGCTGGGCATGGCAATTCTGTACAGAGTGGGGATTCTACCAGAGCAACAATTTCGGTCCTCACTCGCTTCTATCTCGATACCAGACTCTCGACTACCAGCAATATACATGCAATCGACAATTCCCCGAGGGATTGAAGAAGGGGCTTATGCCAAAAATCCCGCAAGTGGACACCACAAACAATATGACTGGAGGATGGAGTATTCGTCCATCTAACGTTTACTGGAGTGGTGGTCAGTTTGACCCTTGGAGAACCCTTTCTCCTCTTGCAACGCAAAAGGATGCACCACAAGTGGCACTCACGACGAAAATTCCTAAATGCAATATGGGAACTGACTCTGAGACACTGTTCGGGTACATCATGCCGAACGCAGAGCACTGCTTTGACTTACAGACAAACTTTGATCCGGGTAAAGTGTCACGCGAACACTTCTACGAGGCTTTGAAGGAATGGCTTCCCTGTTTTAGGGGTCAAGGTTCTGGCGTGGGCTCAGGAAACTCTTCTCGGGTTCACGGACATTCCTAAGATTCCCATCTCAAAATGACTGTCTGTAGTAATCCGAAGAGAGTCATGTTACCTGGTTTATTTCTTTTTGTCCCATCGACGATGCCTTGTTGGTACATACAATTGCAGCCTTTCACTCAATCGAGTGCTACAAACCTGAACCAGCCAGAACCATATCGATATGAAACTGGTCTCTTTCCTTTACAGCCCTTCATATGAGTAGTGTACAAACTAGCAACCATCAATATCAAACGATGTCCTATCAACACCCCCCGAAGTCAAACGGTAGAAGAGCAATTGGTAACCCCAGGCATAGAGACCAGTATATAAATTCTCTTGCGCACTACGAGTACCTGATTCGACTTCAGTTAGATAAGGTCCGCTGTTCTAGAATCTCAACGACCCCAGATGAAGCGGACTTCACTTTATCTTGAATAATAGTAGCCCACTACAGTCATCGTATACCCATCACGTTATAGTACTACTATATTCTGATAGAAAATAGATTTAGATCAATTAGTAGCCGTGGCGTAATATCCTTACTACCGTGGGCTTCATATGGGACAGGCTGTACTCTGTAGTTGAAATTAAGTAGGGACTTATCGATTGGAGTTTGGTTTCCTTATGGAGTTTACGCTGTTGGAACGAGCATGATATATCAAAAAGACTTTGCTGCGTTATCTGCGTTATTGGATCATCTAATTATCTCTCATGATGTTGTAGTAGCGATTATCGTTGTTGTGGGATCATTACATCCGAACCATCCTGGTGTATGACATGTTGTGGTTGTAGCAGTGGTTGTAACACTGGTGCCCGTTGTGGTAGTCATAGTTGTAGACGTATCAAGACAGCCCCACCAACCGGGAGTCTTGCAAGTGGAAGTTCTAGTATTCGTAGGTGATGTAGTAGTGGTTGCTGTGGTAGTCGTCGTGATCTCCGAGCCATTGCTTTTGAAGAATTTCCATAGAATGCAATCGTAACATTCTTCCTCGGCTTCGCAGACAGGGACATCATCGTAGACCTCAATGACGTCCTTAATAACGTTCTGGATTTTGTGGGTTCCAATGCCAACACGCCACCCTTTGTCAGCGACAGTGTCATAAGTACACATTTTGCCCGTGTGACATGCTGATTCCATAGCATAGCCACCCCAAGTGCAAATTGAATTAATTCCATTACAAGTGCCCATATAAACCGGATCAGCTGTATGGCCAAAATGATAGGCGCCGGTATATTTTCGTTCCTGGTGCACCTGATAACCCGGTGGTATTGGTAAACCAAGTCTGGAAGCAGGAAGTGCTTCAGGCACAGCTTCAAAGGTCACCACTGGCAGGCCGAATGTAAGTCCAAGCAAGCTGGTTAATGCACCACCGAGGGAATGGCCAGTGAGCCAGATATTGGCGTTGGGGTATATTTCTGTCACATTTGTATATAGGTCAATGGCAGCTTTATAATATCGATTTTTGTCATTTATCGCCTCGGAGATACATGTTACGTTGGCGGAATAAGTGGCATTTTGGCAGTCGCAGACTTGTCTCCACAAGTAAGACCCGCCTTGGCCACAGCAACAACTAAAAAGAAGATTGTCGTTGACCTTATCATTGGTAGTAGTTTCTGCTCCGTCAAAGAGAGCTGGTGATGTACCTTTGAGGGATATCACCACTGTGTTATTGGTCTTATCGGAATAAATGTGCCCTCGAAGACCATCGCCCTGCCATCCGAAACTGGACGAGTAGTTGAACTTGCCATGTATAGTTTTCCATTCCGACGTACTACCAGGTTCTTGTATATAATCATTCGCTGTCATCTTGGCGAACGTCAAAACGGTTTCCTTATCTGTAACATTCGGGCCGGGAACGGTGTCCATCACCCAGGCAGCGACTGGAGACTGAGCAGTAGCTGACATGTAATCTTCGATGGCAGAGAGCCTTCGATCTGCCAGTCTATTTATTGTGAGGGGGCTTGACGAGGCGTTGAGGGAAGGATAAGATGTTACGGTCTCCGCCTCGCTCCCATCCTCTGATAAAATGCTGAGATGTGTGTCCGAGTTGACATCTAATCTGACATGTACATCATCGGAGTCATGGTTTATGCCACGATGGAAGATATGACGGAGAGAAAAGTCATGGGTCACTGGGGAGCGCTCTGGGTTTCGCGATGGTACGAGTGGCAATAGGACAGGTGCTTGTAGAAAGGGGCTTTCGTGATCATATTCGGCAAACACAGACTGTGAAAATAATACAGATGATAAAAAGAGACCGCTCAGGCTAGGTGACCAGCCGAGTCGGTCTCGATATGGTTGTAAACGCATAATGTTGGAAGTTTTGTAGATGACGGAAGGGAGAGCTTAAGAGGAGCTTCCGTTGAGGAGTCAAGGCTGGTTTGCACTGTTTGCACATTCTTCGGTCCGACCATTTATCCGGATCTGCGGAGTTCCCAAAACGGCAATTGCCGAGGTAGAAGTTGGCACGAACTATAAATTGAGACATCCATGTCTACCATGAATAGATCTATCACAATTACTAAGACTACTATGACTACTATTATCCATTAGGGAAAAGGTTTGAGGAGATAGTTACTCTAAGTGAGACTCAACAGAAAAACTGGCACAGTAAGAGGTGCAAAAGGCCATTTACGTGATGCATACTGATATATAGTATATATCCATATAAAATAAATCAGACTACCTTCCCGCCCGCAGGCAACTTTAGAATATAGTTCGAATAAGGTTCAAATATTGTATTTACACCATATTCGCGGAATACCATATTGAATTTAGAAACAATGGATTTACCCTCTGACTATTGTTTCAAATTGAATAGAATATTAATAAAATATTATATTCGAGATACATTTTTTGTATTCAGATAGTATTAAATCTATTTTAGATATATATCAACAAAACGTGTTCAATGCCACATAATACATTTGATACTATACAATATATAAAACAACACAACAAAACAACGCGTACAAGACCACACAATATGTAAACAACAGCAAAACAACAATGTTAGCAAAGTCTAGAAATCAGTGTTAGCAAAATCTGTATTGTAAATTAGCAGAAATGGAAGAGAGAGATGGAAGATGGAAAATGGAAGATGGAAGATACCTATCTTATATATCTTAGATAGGTAACTAAGACTGGAATACATCCTTACTACTACTAGTATACTAGTAGTAATATATAATACTTAGTCGGTATTATATAGTAAGGATGTATTTACAAGATTGTAGACACTGTCTACATATTTATCTAATATATTATAAATATACTCTGGATATACTGACATGTGTTGAATATGTCTAAAACATATATTGAATTTGCTTCGAATATATTTATTTAGACAATACAGCCTAAGGCCATTATTTGGATATGCTTTCAATATACATATATATACTAAATATGCTTTGGATACGTTATCAATATGCATCTCATATGGTCTAAATATATTAAATGGCTGAATACGGTTGCCACACCATATTCTACACATATTCTAGAGATCGGTAGGTACCGATCACGAACAACTTCATTGAACCGGTGATTGGAAGAAACCGAATGAACTTCATCTTCTAAACTGCCTAGTTTAAAAGTAGGTACTTTGGACTCTAAGAACTACCTAGTTCTTGGAGTCCTAGTAGGTACTAGTTCCCTGTAGTACAAGCCTCATGCCCCAGCACCTCCAGCACCTCCAGCACTGCCCATTGCCCCCAATCCAGATGACTGTTGAACTGCGTTTGAAGAAGATAGTCCTGGCGGCGCCGGTCCAGGCATCGGGCCTGGGCCTCAAATATACGTTGGTGCTTTGGGACCATGTAAATGAGGTGTACCTTGGAATAAACCGTTTCGAGTAGCACTATCGAAGGTCATCGGGGGGATATCGTGCTGAGTTCCACATTCAGGAGGCCACACGAAGTGATTCGGCATAGTATCGCAGTCTGCTCTGCCTGGCAACTTATCTTTCACGCCACTACGACGTGAAGAGATGTGTAGCACTCGCGGTCTCTCGGGGGCTGTTGCAGTATATGGTGTCTGCCGTAGGTATGGCCCTGCCATTATGTGGCCTGAAAATCCCTCTGCTCCCGGATACACAGCGACACACCATGTAGCCCAGTCCAGAATCGCGTTTTCCCGTGAGCCTGAGGGCGAGTCTACGCGAAACAGTCCTTCGCGACTTTTTCAACTTTTGGCGCAGTGGGTGATACATCTTGTGATTTGGTCTGGCTTCTTTTAGGACATTGAAGTACTCAGTACGATAATAATTCTGAAAGGAAGCCAAGCATACATCGTAAGCTCAGAACTGGTCCACGAGGATAATCAATTTATAGCATAGGTTTGTCGTGAAGAATCGAGAGCCAAAGGAAAGGTGATCCATGGCTGAGCTTCTGATACAATGGACTCGAGAAGTGAAAGAGTCCTTTGAGTGATGAGGACTTGAATGAAAAAAGAGGGTCATATTCAACCTCAAGGAAACTTCATTGTATCTGATGTTTAAAGCATTTGCTAGTAGCCAATCCTTTGAACACGTAGTAGTGTCACGATTATCAACATTGCCTGAACACTCGCACCCTGAGAGATTTGAGGGAATATCCAAAGAATTCAACATTGACTCAAATCCCTGCCACTCCATTTCCAATTATACCCACATTCATCTCTGCTACCCTTGAAGTCCATTTTTATATTTGTATACTTTGTATAGATCAGTGTTGAGACTGGCAGAATCCTCTCACCGCCCTCCTCTGCGCGTTTCTCCCCGCTTCAACTTCAACTTCGACTTTCATCTTATTTTTTGCAACTGCACTGTGCAGTAGAACATCATGTCTTCTGATTCCTTCAGACCTGCTATTTGAAAGACTCGAATGATGAGCATTGAGTTGATTCGATTCGGCCATTGAAGTTCATGATCCGCGACTTCCCCTGTACGTTCTCAGAACATTAACAATGTTTTCGAACGCGCTGAAGTCATTCAGCTCCAATATCTCTTCCAATTACCAAATCGCTCCCCATGCCACTGTCTATTCTGGCCCGTGGAAAATCCACGATGCCAAGAAGAAATCCACTGGAACCCCAGCTTCAGTCTTTATCTTTGATCGAAAGACCCTTGAGCCCCGATCGGGCGGCTTTGGCGCTCGCTCGGGGTCCGGTACAAAAAAGGTTCAGGAAGATGTGATCGAACGACTCAAGCGAGAAGCTGGAAATCTGGCTAAATTGAGACACCCGTCGATACTTCAAGTGTTAGAGCCAGTCGAGGAAACCCGCGGTGGTGGTCTAATGTTTGCGACAGAACATCTCACCGCATCACTTTCGGGGCTTCTATTGGATAAAAACGAGCAGGAGGGAGCATCGGGCGGTGGTTCGCGTGCCGGTCGATATATGGTCGAGAGTCCCGATGGAACTCGCAGACGGCGAGAATTCGAAATTGATGAGTTGGAAATCCAAAAGGGCTTGCTTCAGGTTGCCAAGGGGCTCGAATTTCTCCACGAATCCGCCGGTTTAGTACACGGCAATCTCAATCCGGACGCCATTTACATCAACTCTAAGTCAGACTGGAAGATATCTGGCCTTGGATTTGCTGGACCTCCGGATTCATCAGAGACGCGGTCATCACTGCCACCACTGGCTGTCTCGGAGGTTCTTTATCAAGACCCAAGACTGCCAGCTTCCGTTCAGCTCAATATGGATTACACATCCCCAGACTTTGCTTTAGACTCCAACGTGACCTCAGCTGCTGATTTATTTTCCCTTGGACTCATTATCATCGCGCTATACAATTCACCCCATGCCTCACCACTGGAAACCCATGCAAATCTTTCTACTTATAAAAAGCTACTCAGCTCTCCCTCGACTACACCATCGCAAAGCAACAACTTTCTTTGCTCCAATCCTATTCCCCGCGATGTTCTATCCCAAGTCCTACCCAAGCTCATCACCCGAAGACCGGCCCAACGCATGAATGCGCGAGAATTTCAACAATCCCAGTATTTTGATAATGTTCTAGTCTCGACTATCCGCTTTCTGGAATCACTTCCCACTAAGAACGCAAACGAGAAATCTCAATTTTTGCGAGGATTACAACGAGTCCTGCCCGACTTTCCTGTCTCCGTGCTGGAAAGGAAGCTATTAGGAGCACTGCTAGATGAAATGAAAGATCGCGAACTACTTGCTCTTTTGCTACAAAATGTATTCGGGATTCTTCGACGCATTCCTAATGGACGCCGCACTTTCCCGGAGAAGATTATTCCTCGTTTGAAGGAGGTGTTCGGGACTGTCTCAGGGAAAGCCCCGGCTCAGGAACGTGATTCAAAGAAGGATGCAGGACTCATGGTCGTACTCGAAAATATGAGCTTAGTAACAGAAAATTGTACAGGCATGGAATTCAAAGATGGTACGCTCTTCTGGCTTGGTTGGTGTTTTCAAGCTGACATCTGGAACAGATATTTTACCCTTGATACGCCTGGGCTTGGACTCGCCCACCCATTCTCTTGTGGATGCTTCTATAAAATGTCTACCCGTTTTCCTGCCCACTCTTGACTTCAGCACTGTCAAAAATGACGTGTTCCCACCCATTGCGAGCACATTCAGCAAAACAAGTAGTCTCGCCATCAAGGTTCGCAGTTTGGAAGCCTTCTCTGTTCTATGCGGTGGATCTGCAAATGAGTCAGATGGGTTAGATGATCTTTCAGGTGCTGTCCAGTCAAGTAAACCGGCCAAATCATCCATACTGGACAAATACACCATTCAAGAAAAGCTTGTCCCTTCCCTGAAGGCCATCAAAACGAAAGAACCATCTGTCATGATGGCGGCCATCAAGGTATTCCGTGAGGTTGGAAAGATTGCGGACACAGAGTTCCTCGCTCTCGAAGTGCTACCCATCCTATGGAGTTTCAGTCTTGGTCCCCTTCTAAATCTGAATCAGTTCAATGAATTTATGGCTCTGATCAAATTTCTCTCGGGCAAAATTGAAAGGGAGCAGGCGCGGAAACTCCAGGAGCTTTCGTCAAATGGGGATTCTTCTGGATTTCAGAACCGGGCCAATGGTTTCTCTCAGTCTGACACCGATCTCACGTCTACGGATATGGACAATGCTAAAAATAATTTCGAGCGTCTTGTGCTAGGAAACAAAGGCGCTTCATCCTCTACAGGTAAGGAGAGCGATATTTGGGGGAGCATGGAGCCAGAACCGGCCAGCAAACGGCCCAGCATGTCACCCGCGTTTTCGTGGAGCACGAACAACAACCATTCTGGCCATAGCGTATCCAGCCCCATGGGAATTCGATCCATTACACCTGACCAGAAATTGAACACCATCCCATCTCTTGAGCCTGCACGACAAACATCGCCACCGACATCTCATTCACCCTTGCCATTTATGCAACCCATGCAACCCATGCAACCATCTCAGACTTGGAACGTTCAGGCTCCAGCCAGCAACAAGCCCGGCTCATTATCATCGTTATCTGGATTATCGACCGCGAAGCCGCTATCTCAGTCAACACTACAGCAGGGTCCCAATTATTCTGCATTTTCTATACCTCCGCCGCCGGCTAGTAGTGCCATGAACACAACCAATGCATTCACTTCTCCGTCGATAAATACAAATCTGAGCATGAGCATGACTCCGCAGGCACCATCGCGGCAGCAACCTCAACCGCAGCAGCAGCAGCAGCAGCAGCAGCAATCTGGACTCGATAAGTATGCGAGTCTGCTCTGATGAGGATGGAATGGGTGTCTTTTGTTTTGGTCAATACCCCTCTAGCGTCATATTGCTTTGAAAGATAGTACATATACAATTCATCTGCCATGCGAGCTCTGTAAAAATCCCATTCCTGGCAGGGAGTAAAACTTTTCATGCTGTTCATCATATTCTCTACTATTTAATTATTTACTTGTCATCTATACTCTTGATTACCTTGTTCTATCGTTCTCATGCCAGTGATCACGTGAGATGACTCAGCAGTTCATCCGGCCCGATCTCGGCGACCCTCGGGGGGCACGTCACTCTCCGATAAGATCGACCGCCAAAGTTGAAGTTTCTCCAATCTTCAATTTTTCCCCTTGCGTTTCACTGAGAGGGGAAAAAAAAGCAAGCATCGCAGATCTCTCCACACTCATGTTACTTTGAATGATAAGAGCAGATATGCTGTCCCTTCTGGGCCTAGTCGTCTCTGCTGCGGGTTTGTCTTTGAAGTATCAGCAACAACAGCAGCCTTTCGCTTATGTGGATGAATCTGTTCCCCAGACGCAAATACAGCTCGGCAGCTCAGACGGATCGAAACTAGATCGACCCCTCAGTGGGCGCTTCTTGCATATCACGGATTTCCACCCCGATAGATATTATAAAGCTGGTTCATCTCCGTCATCTGATGACGGAACATGCCATCATGGTAAAGGCGAGGCAGGTTACTTTGGACAGGAGGGCTCGGACTGCGACTCACCCCTCATACTGATTGATGAGACTTTCCGTTGGATTGGTGAAAATATCAAGGATGAAATCGACTTCGTAATTTGGACCGGCGACTCGGTTAGACATGACAACGACGAAGCCCTTCCGCGCGACCGAAACGAGATCATAGAGCTCAACCGCTACATGACACAAAAATGGGTCGATCTTTTCGATACCAGTGGCAATTCCGCACAATCGGTAGCCCATCTTCCGATTCCCGTTATTCCAACCTTTGGAAATAATGATATCCTTCCTCACAATATCTTCCGTTCTGGTCCAAACACCTGGACCAAGAAATTCGCCGAGATATGGAGCCCGTTTATTCCAGAGGATCAGCGGCATAGCTTCGTCGAAGGCGGCTGGTTTACAAGCGAAGTCATCCCTAGTAAACTAGCGGTGATAAGCTTGAACACGATGTACTTTTTTGATTCGAATAGTGCCGTGGATGGGTGCAAGGATAAGTCAGAGCCGGGGTACGAACACATGGAATGGCTACGAGTACAGTTGCAGATCTTGCGTGATCGTGGCATGAAGGCGATTCTGATGGGGCATGTTGCGCCCGCACGCTCGGAAGAGAAGACCAATTGGGACGAGACGTGTTGGCAGAAATACACCCTGTGGATGAATCGGTACCGAGATGTTGTGGTGGCCAGCTTTTATGGACATATGAACGTTGACCACTTCATCCTGCAAGATAGTCACGATGCCGACATCGATGCCTACTCGGATAAGCAGGGAGGTGGGACGGTCTCAGCCATGTCTAAGTCCGATTACTTGAATTCGCTCCGTGGTCAATGGTCTGGCCTGCCATCTAGGCCTGAAGGTCTGGAAATTCAGGATTTGGAGGCCCAGGACGTCTTCACAGAGACAAAGAAAGGCAAAAAGCGAAGCAAGAAAGAGAAGAAGATCCGCAAATATTTGAAGAAAATCGGAGGCCCATGGGCTGAGCGCTATAGTGTTTCCCTGGTCTCACCCAGTTTGGTGCCGAATTACTTCCCGTCCATGCGCATGATCGAATATAACTTGACTGGACTGGAGACTGTCGGGCTGACAGGTGATTCTGTGTCTCAACATGATAATAAGTCACTGAATATACAAAAGGAGAAGAAAAAAGGGAACGGCAAGAGAAAGGGCAAAGGAAAGCCCAGCTTCAAAGTACCTGAGCCACCATCACCAACCGCTCCACCAGGCCCAGCCTACTCGAACCAAGCGTTGACTCTTCTGGGTTACACGCAATACTTCGCCAATCTCACACAACTCAATGCTGAAGCCTCTCAGATGAAGGAATACCCGCCAATTGAGTTTGAGATAGAATATACAACAGGCGATGGAATCTATCAGATGAAAGACTTGACAGTACGAAGCTTTCTCGAGCTTGCAACTCGGATTGGAGAAGCTGGCGATGTGTCAGTCAGCAAGAAAAAGTTCAACACTGCATGGCGAGCGTTCCTAGAACGCGCTTTTGTAGGGTATATTGATGTGGATGAATTAGATGATCTACAGATAGTCAAATAAACGAACAAAGATTAACGAATCAGTCGAGCTCAATAGAGCAGTTCAGTATTGAAACCGTCTTGAACCTGCTAAGAGTCAATAAATATTAATACTATTGCTACTAGTATCATCCAGGGCTCCAAGGCTTGGAGTAAGGAAGAGTATCTCTGTATTTCCACTACAAGTTACTATAGCACCGATATGATATCCCATTAGAATGGTGAAATGAAGATGTCTACTAGTTGATCGTCGTAGTACGCCATGATTAAAGTCATTAAATCTTTCGTGATTAGATTGTATCTTGCTTCAAGTTTCGCAGATCATGATGTAACTAACTACTTGTATAGTGGTGCTATATGATAGTGAGCCACAGCACTGGTAGTATTCATCTCTTGAGGATATTTCATCTCCTCTCACGATCCCATTCTAATTCACCAGCCTTTTCTTTCTTTCGCTCACGTTCACGATCGCGCTGCAGCCCTCTCTTACGACCACCACTCGTGAGATCCTTTTCCTTTTCACGCGGGTCGATGACCATTAGCGAGTCAATATCATCCGGGTTCTGCTTCTTCCAATTCAAATCCTTGCCCAGAGTGTCCCTATTGAAGCGTAACTCATGACTTAACCATCCCGCGTCTTCTTTTCCATCTCCATTATCCTTTTCGTCGGGGTTGTCCCAGGATTGACACGATTGACAATTCGCGATAAAATGCAAGTCGCACAGTTGCGTTTCTTCATCATCTTCATCTTGCGATTTCAGACCCCGTGACTGCTTGTTGCTATTATGACTCGATGAACCTCCAGACCCTTTCGCGTCGGCGCTATCCAGTTTCGCTTTGAAGGCATTGAACAGTTGCAATGCCTCTCGCTCTGCTGCACTCCGGGGAGCTGATGTCCCTGCGCCATTAGAAGAGCCAGGCGGTGGTCGCCTGCGACCTCGGATAGCAGTCTCTGGGATCATGGCCTCTAAGGCCGATTTCTTGGAGCCGGTATCAGCTGGACCTGTTTCCACGTTTCGACGCATAGACGCCTTCAGCGAGTCATATTCAGCATTCATTCGAGAAGCCTTAGATTCCTTCACAGGCGGAGATGGGGACCGAGCCGGTGATTCTGGGTCCTGAAGTGGGAGTTGTGTTTCGGGGTCTGGTGTCTTAATTCGTTGCTTGCGGGCTGGCGAAGGAGATCGATTCGGAGATGGAGAACGTGGTCGTTTGTGAGTCTTTGTGGGCTTATCCGTATTATGCATTTCGTCCTTCTGAGGTATACTGATACCACCTGGGACATCCGACACGAGTTTTGTGTTAAATTTGGGCTTGGCCGGACGTATGGGCATATCCTCGTCACCTTCGTCCGCACCAAAACTCAAGAGGGCCTTGCCACCCTTCGCCGGCTTCTTCTTCTTCTTCGGAATAGGCTTGTCGCCGCCTGAGGTCGATGAAGTGATTTTCCTATCCTTCAACTTGCCCGCCAACGGGCCCAATTCTCCAACCTCACAAGAGGTCACTTTGATCGGATATACCGGCCGCTCAGTCCCCTCCACACGGTCTCCCTCGGCAATTTTGAGTACATTGAAGATACTTTCACCCTCCAATCGTCCGAAAAGTGTACATTGGCCGTTCATTTCACGCTCGGTATTGGCCAGTGTGATAAAAAATTGGCTCCCGTATGATCCATCCTCACTTTTCGCCATGCCGACTAACCCTCGACGGTTGAAGCGCAGTCTGCTATGCAGCTCATCGTGTAACACTACTCGCTCATTCGGATCACGAGCTTCGGGATCATATTCAAACTCGGGATATTCATATATGGAAGTCCCACCAGATCCAGTCCCAGTTGGGTCACCTCCCTGGATCACAAAGTCAGGTGCGACACGGTGGAATATCGTCCCAGCATAGTAATTATCTTTGCAGTGTTGAAGAAAGTTTTTCGATGTCAGCGGAGCTTGATTCGCGAAAAGCGCTATTTGGATAGGGCCGATGGTGGTGTTGAGAGTGGCGGATGCGGTGGGGTTTGGCTCGCTAGCATATTGAGTGGACATGATGAGTGATTAAGGTAGTCCGTCCCATCTGCAAAGACCCTCTCCGACGACACAATTGCAGCAGGATGGGAGATCTTTTGAAGAAACATCTTCGCTGGTGAAGAACGCGGTGGGTCATCACGAGGTCACGTGTAAATGATGTGGCTTGTGAACTTGTACCAGCCACACAAGCCACACATCGGCTGAGAGTCACGAGACTAGCAGATGCCCTGAATCAGTCAGATAGGATTGTAATGTTGAAAATCAAGAATATACTTGTAAGTATTGTGCTATTACCAATATGCTTGTAGTATTAATGGCCCGAGGATAATATACATTTGAGAATGATCTTCAGTACTATATCTATATCGTAAATACACTTCATTGATCGTTATCATCATCATAATAGGTATCGTTGAATGAATGGGTTGACAATTCAATTTGACCCAATGCAGTCAAGTCTATCGTGTAAACGTTTTATTTGCCTCCACGACTTCCTCTGGTAAATTCAGGCTTCAAAGACCAGACACCGCGTCCTGCGCGGTCTTTCTTCAACTCAGCCACGATTCTGAGCATTTCTTGGAACTCGGCGACACGCTGGTCGTTTGGACAGTAATGATTGAAATGATCAATAATGGTTTGAGTAAGAACAGGACCACGACGTGAAAGCAAGAATTCACGTATCATGGGCATGAAATCTTTACCACGAGGCATTCGAGCAGATCCAGACTCGATGGAATTACCACCGAAAGATGCCGTGGGGTTGAGATTCGCGAGCAGATTTGCAGACGAGGGACCAGCACCTGCTGGGCGTGCTGAGCTACCACTAGCAAAGTCGGATCGGCCTCCCATACCAAACTGACCAGTCCAGGTGGGAATACCGATTGGGGTGGACCGAGCAGTCTCTTCAGCTCTCCGAAGCTCCGCGGCTGCTTCTGCAGCCACCTTGCGAGCTTCTGCTTCGATGATTTTTGGATCAGAACGTATTCCACGCTTGCCATTCACAATATTGTCATGCTCAAGTGCAGCATGGACACCAGAGCGAGAGAAAATACCATGCATGATACGGTCCTCGGCAGTCTTGACGTTCCCGTTCTCATCCGTATTGTCGTCCTTGGCCTTGAATTCTTCTATGTTTGCAACCCCCTGAACGGCACTAACATCATCTGGCTCGGGAGGTGGAGGTCCTCTGATACTCTTTTTCTTTTCTGAAGACGGTTCCGGTTCCTGGTACGCCACTTCGGCATTTTTGAAAAGCTTCGTTGTTTCCAACTCTTTTTCGTTTTCGTCTCCCAGTGTGAATAAGTCGTAAAGATCACTAAGCTGAAACCCCTCTCTCTGCTGAGGGTCTCGAGTGATTTTGTTGGTCAGGAATTGTTTGAAGATCTGTCGATGGTAGATCTTTTCCTCGATCGTGCCTTTGGTCATGAGACGGAAGATAGTAACATCGCGCTTTTGGCCTAAACGCCATGCACGCTCCCGGGCTTGCATGTCGGTGGATGGATTCCAGTCTGGGTCGTAGATGATAACACGATCAGCTCCTGTCAGATTCACACCAATTCCGCCAACTCGAGTTGTGAGAAGGAAGATGTGGATTCCCGGATCTTTGTTGAATTCATCAACCATATTTTGGCGGTCTTTGATAGGAGTACTGCCATCCATTCGACGAAAATTATATCCGCCAAGATCTCTGAGAAACTTTTGAATGACGTCTAACATTTGACGGGTTTGTGCGAATAGTAATGTTTTGTGTCCAGTATCCTTCCAAACCTCAAGGAGCCCTTTTAAGACTTGCATCTTGCCAGAAAGGTCTCCCTTGCCATAATCAATTTCATGAGATCGCAGCACATGGTCCACGAGATCGGGATGATTGCAGATTTTTCGAAGAATATCAATACCAAACAATGAATTTCTCTTGCCTCTAATGATAGACTGCATATCGTCCGAGCCGAGAAATCTTTTGTAGATGGTACGCTGAGTCTCGGTCAGTTTGCAAAAGATAACCTGTTCGGTTTTCTGAGGCAAATCTGCTGTTACATCAGCCTTAAAGCGTTGTAGAAGATAAGGACTGATGGCGCTTTTCAAGGTCTCGGCGCACTTGGCAGCAGTTTGCACTTGCAGGTTGGTCGCCGAAGCATATCCACCTTGTCGGATGGGAATTTCGAAGGAATTTTTGAAGCTGACAAGATTTCCAAGGCGCATCGGGAAAACAAAATCAAATAGGGACCACAGATCCACAAGGCTATTTTGCATGGGAGTTCCGGAGAGAATGATACGGTGGGGCGTCCGAAGCTCCTTGCAACTAAATGTGATGCCAGCATCTGGATTCCGAATTTTGTGACCTTCATCGAGAATAGCACAGCTCCATTCAACGTCGACCAGAGCGTCAGCATATGATTGAAGGCCGGAGTATGTAGTGACCAAGACATGGCCTTCGGTATTCACGCGATCAATAATCTTCTTCGCGGCCTTCTGGCCTACTGTCATTCGTCGTCCGCTATAAGTACCCAAAATCTGAGATGTGAGAGCATCTTCACGGCTGCTCTCTTTTCCTAGGTTGATCATGCCACTGCCCGAGGAGTGTAATATAGAGACTCGGAATGGCGGCCACCAACGATGAAACTCGTTGACCCATTGCTTCATAAGCGTCGCCGGACAAACTACGATAGCAGGCTTTCTGAGCATATCACTGTGATGCAAAGATGCGAGATAGGCAATGGCCTGGATAGTCTTTCCTAGACCCATCTCGTCTCCAATGATGCCACCAACTGACTGCTGATGCAGCTCCCATAGCCATTGAACACCGGTACGTTGATAAGAGAAGAGGAATCGACTGATGTCACCAGGGACTCGAAGTCCATTTGCTAGCTCCATATCCGGTTCGGAAGGGTGAGGTTTCAGCCATTCACCACGACCCTCGTCCTCATCTATGCTCTCATCACCCTGGGTGCGTTTTCGAGCAGCACTTCGTCGAGATATCCAATCTCGAAGACGGTTCTGATAAAGTTTTTCATTGCCGTCGTCAACCCCGCTAAGATCTTCAAGCTCGGCCCCAGTCTTGCCCTTCTTGCGTTTTCGGCTCGATGAGACCTCAGGAAGTACGTCGGGCATGTACTCTTCGTCCTCCTCCGACAGTACGCTCTCATTCTCCGAAGCGACATAACTCGCTGAGGAATCGACATCAGGTGAGCTCGAACGAGTCTGAAATGACTTCATGGAGGGTCTTTTTACCAGCTTCCTACGTTTCCCAGTACTCTCACTGACCTGATCGAATTCCATGTCTGGCTGATGAAGAAATCGATGTGCTTCTGGTTCACGCTGTGTTTTCTTTTCTTCCTCTTGTTCGTTATGGTCGTCCTCAACATCCACAAGTGCGGTCTGTAGAGTCGAAGGCTGACCATCAGCACCGGTGGAATTCATGAGTTCAAATGGTGTAATTTTTCCAGTCCGAAGAAGATAGTCCCGCCTGCTCTCGTCTGGAAGTCTACCTGGGCCGTGGCTATCTGCTTTTTGCTCCTTGGCCTTCCTTCGTCCGTCCATTCGATCTGTGATGTCTTTGACATCCTTGAGTAGATCTGTTCGTCGCAACTCATGTTTCTTCAACTCATTCTGGACACGGTGCCGAACGTTGGCATTTCCATACTGGCCCAGGCGTTGGCGTGCTTGTCGAATCTGGGCGTCGACCTTTTCTTTCTCGGTCAGGACTTTCTCGAGCCTTTTCGCGTCATTTTCCTCGGCCTTTTCCGCTAAAACATTGTCCGCCTGTCGAGTAATGTCTCTTTCGAGGTCATCCTGGTTTCGAACATCTGCATTTAGCTCTAACAGACGACTCGCCTCATCAGTCGCCTCCACATCATTTGCGCCTGGCGATGCCATATCTGATAAACAGATCCGAGGGAGACAAAAGTCTCAGGTATGCCTCACTTGGGCCTCAATCTAATCACCCCAAGTTGAAATCAAACATGACTCGTAAGACCGTCGAAAAAAAGCGAGATGAAAGGTGATCAAGAGTAATTGCAGAACAGCAATCGCGGTACTGTAAGACTCGAGGCTCAAGTCGGAATTCAATGGCAGAATGACACATCCCCATCGGATCTCGGGTGTTTATTAATCCGGGTCCACCACTGCCTTTGACGTCATATCAAGAACTATGCACAGTACATACTGTATGTACATATAACTATTGAAGATCAAACAGTATCTGAATTAGTGTAAAATCATTATTTAGGAAATAGTATTTCCTACCTAGGTACTTGGTAAGTATCTACTTATCCACCCTAGTGTACACCTATCCTGGGCAGTATACCATGGCGACAGGTGTCGCCATGGGCCTGGACAGGCCGCATTTTGAGAATACCTCCAGGTATTCCTCTAGATACTTAGTATGAGGACTGTCTGAGACTGTGTGACAGTTTGGGTAGTACTACTAGTAGGAGAAGCTTCTGCCTTAAGATATATCTATGTATATACTATATACATAGTAGGTAGGTAGCTGGTTAGTAACTAGCTACCTACCTAACATTTAACTAGGCAGTTTATTGTATTTGTAGAGATAGACGAGAGAGATGGCATCTCTCTCGTCTATCTCCACTGATTTAATATCTAGACTTTGCTAATATTGTGACCTAGATATTGCCAACATTGTCATCTAGACATTGCTTCGTGTGTCATTTTGCTGTGTGTTGTTTTCCTGCGCGTTGTTTTGAGCAACGCAGGTGCTGCATTGTTTTACACGATGTGTGGTGGACATATTGTAAATAAAGTAATCTTTAGTTAGCTATTGAATACTGTTAGATATTCAAATACGGATTGATATAGATACCATATTCTAATGGATACTATCCATTAGAATATGGTCAGTACGCGACAAAAGCAGTTAGGATTGAAATACTATACACGTTTTGATATAGCCAGGAATACGGTATTTAGAACACCTAGCTGGCGCCATGGATTTACCCAGAGTACAAGACAATCTTGTACTACTCATGGAGTAGTACTCTTTAGTACTCTTGTACCCAGTTGGGAAAGGGATGCCCATCCCTTTGCCCAGGTGGGCAGCCCTTTATAGATCTTGATACATTCACGCAGGTTACTGTTGCTGCATCGGGAGACAAAACATCAACGTAAGAATTATATATACCTACATATAGGTAAATATATTTCCAGACATTCGATGTTAGAGATTCTGGTTGTGAAAATGGGAGGTGTAGTGCAATAGTATCAGTACTGGACCACCATCTAAGTTCAACTACAGCCCGAGGTAGGACTTGAACGGGTCTACATAACAGCCATGGATGGCTGTTGTTCTACAGGAGCGGGGCGGTACTGAATATAGAATTTCCAATTGAATTTAACAAAACTCCTGTATCAATTCCGTGGGATATCATAAATCATCGATAACATAATGACAACGCAAAGTCACTTCTTTCTCGGTGTCGGTGTCCACATATTCCCTGATGTCGATCCTGACTTAGGATTCGAAGAAGATCGTGGTGTGTTACCACCGACCTGATGAAGCAATTTCTGCGCTGCAGGAGTCAGCATCCTGCGATGCGCGGGATTAGATCCTGCAGTCGGTGTCGATCCACGTAGTGTGAAATCTATGCGAGGACTACTGGCAAACCGAGGAGTATTCGTAACGGGCGTCTTGGTGGTCTTAGCAGCTTTCTCAGCGCGCTTGTTCCGCGCAACGCGATCAACAAGCCGATGGTGAAGGGCCTCACGTTTACGCGATTCGCCTATTTGAAAGGGATTTGGTATTGAGTCTGCCTGCCCCAACAGGCTCCAATCCGTTTCAACTATGTCGTCAGTTGAGTCTTCGAGAGGTTCTGGCTCGTCCTCGTCCACAAATGCATAGCCGTTGACACGAGGCGTTTCGCTCCCTGCAATAGCAGAGCCCAGTTCCGATTCCTCCAGATGCGGGTTTCCAGCAATGGCATCTTTGATCGCTGACATGGAAGGGGACGGTGGAACGGTCCGGGTGGCTTCTGCTGCTGCGGCCGCTTCAACGTCCAGTAGCCGTGTATTGTGATACAAAACTCGTTTAGGACCAGCCCTAGATGCTAACTCTGCCCTCTGTTGCCTTGTTTCGTGAGTTTCTTCGACCGACGAAGGCAAAAACATAAGCGAATTATCTGGGCGGGCATTCCAGGCATCAGGCCTGGCGGGGCGTGCATCGAGATCGGTTTTGATGGCTGGCGAGGGCTCCTCTTGCTGCTTGACAAGTTTTGTATGTGGATTCCCTCCTTGAGAAGTGATTCGTTTCACTTCTTGCTTGTGGTGTGCAATTTGCCGTGCAGATGGGATCTTATTATTGTTCCAAATCCAAGCATGTTTCTCTCGCCGTGCGGAGTTCTGCTTGTCTAATACTTTATTAAACGACTCATTATCTTCACTTGTGTACTTAGATTGAAATGCCATAAGGCCCATATTTGTGACTTCGGAAATATTGTGGTCGCTGTGCTCCGTTGAGGCAGTGGCAACTGAGGTCACTGAAACAGGAGTATCGCCTTGCCATCCTCGAGGTGTTTCATTGGGCCTGCCTTGCGAGGAATACCGGGGAATACTGGTAGATGAGGAGGATCTGGCTATCGGCCGTGTATTCGAGCCGGGGGAGGGTTTTCGTAGTGTATCGGCCAGCTTGTGCTTCGCACTTGTAATCCAATCCTTGTCTTTCGATTCGAGGGCGTCCAGATACTCCTGCTTGGCATGTGTCTCCAACAGCCCTGGGAAAAAGTCCCGAGCGATTATATGTGACAGGGTATCCGTATAGACATCTTCATCCAAAGCTGTTGCAGGTCGTTTAATGCGTTTCGGAGGTGGTGGTGGCGGCATCAACTGGCCACTGGGCCGCTTTGTGAGTGGTTGTGATGGTTGCGATGTCATGTCTGGCACCAAAGATACTTCACGTCTGTGAGTGGGTCATGTGGTGTCCATCCTATCGTTCCGCGTCGCCGTCCAGGAGAGTGGATGAAAGCGAAAGTGATGTCCTATCTTGGGCGGTGGATCTGATGGAGGAGACCGATCATGTGATCGTCTTAATCTTGTATTCCGATATAGACCTTGCAGCACTGCCGTCAATATTGATAATTCATGATCAGCGGTAGTTTGATGAATTTTTGAATCCTTTGCTTGAGTACATCAATTGGGATCATCAAGAATATTGCAAGATGGTATCAAATCGAAGCTCCGTTGTTCGAAAAGCAAAGGTATATATATATGGTCACATGACCAATATCAACCGTCTTTGCCGCGAGCGAGAACATCTTCGGGGCAGTTTCACCTCCTTCACTTCTCGTCCACTGCTCGCTTTTGCATTCCCCAACCCAAAGTCTTGTCCATTAATTATAAATTACCAGTCAGAATGGATGCTGGGCTAGTGGAGGGATCAACATCACAACCCACAACTCCCACGACCCATCAGCCTAAAGTGCAACAGCCCAAACCACAAGCCCTCCCCAATCGTCCTGGTCCATCTGCAATACTCGTGTCTACACGACAGAAGGGGAACCCTATTCTCAATCACATAAAACTTCTACCCTGGGAATATGCTGATATTCCCGCCGACTATGTTGTTGGTGTTACGACATGTGCTCTCTTTCTGTCATTGAAATACCATCGTTTACACCCCGAGTATATTTACTCCCGAGTAAGACTACTTGCCGGAAAATATAACCTGCGAGTTGTACTGGTGATGGTTGATATCCCCAATCATGAAGACGCATTGAAAGAACTCTCAAAAACGTCCATTATCAACAACCTTACTCTCATCCTCTGCTGGTCTGCCCCTGAAGCGGCGCAATACCTTGAGCTCTTCAAATCGTCAGAATATGCTCAGCCAACTGCTATTCGCTCTCAGCAAGCTCAAACATACAAAGAGTCTCTCGAGGAATTTGTTACTCACCCAAGAAGTATCAACAAATCCGACACGGCAAGCTTGATATCAACATTCGGGAGCCTTCAAAATGCCGTGAATGCGCAACCCGAGCAAATTAGCTCAGTACCTGGCTGGGGAGAGAAAAAGGTCCAGCAATGGTGCGGTGCGGTCCGAGAAGACTTCCGGACTGGAAATTCCAAGAAAACCACCCTGCCTCATATTCTGCCATCTAGCACTCCCGAACCATCAGTAGCACCTCGCACCAGTGAAACTCATCAGACAATGGATGAAGACGAGAAATTTTTGCGAGACGTCATGGAAGAGAGTCGCCGAACAGCTGACTTGGAATCGCTAGCTTCAGCGCCCGCCCAAGAGCCTTCCAACCTACCCCAGCCAACCGAGGAGATGGGCGAAGGGATAATGGCCGCTCTAGCGAAGCTACGAAGTGGTGGGGGATAAATTTCCTTTATGACATATGGCCTGGCTTATGTGTTTTGCGCTGGAGAGAACTCCAATGGTACTAATCCAAGCAGACTTAAACATGTGAACACACGCACACGCACACGCACACCATCTTGCAAGGGGCGATATGGGATCTCCTGCCCTCCTCATATCAAAGAATTTGTCCCATGTGATTCGACCGGAATTATATCTAAACATGCTTACGTGCTGAAGACATCGGCCACTTGAGGGCAACCTCGTCTACTCTCTCCAATTAACTTACCGTGCCGGCTTGCCCGGCCACCCTCTCATAAGAGCGTCCTCTTGATCCTACTCCGTCATCAAAAAGTCAGCTCGGGTCTTGCTCACTTCGTGGCATCTAATCACTCCACATGGAATCTTCATAAGATCTGCATCCACGATTAATATACAAAGGGTCCATTCTGGTTCTTTCCCGCGTCCTCCCTACTACTAGGATGATTTACTAGTAATTAGTAGTAGTGCGAATATCAAACATATTAAATTCTTTGATTGATTTCATGATATAATTACTGGCAAGTTGCAGTATACTTACATTGTTTGTAGTTATAACTATTATTCTTATACAATCTTTGAATCTGCGTGTATTTAGCCGCAAACTCCGGCTAAATCCGATTTTGCCAAGAAATTCCCATTTTCTGCAACGCCAACCCCTCACCGCCCAGAACTCACCGCCCGCCACTTTGGCCTTTTCCAACTTTCGCGCTATCAAAACAGCATCATACCCTGCTGGTGTGTGTTGCCCACTGTCGAGCTACTCTATGAATCCATCTTGAAACATTATTGGCCGCAGTCAACTATTTTTGAAGTTGGAATCACACTTCCCAGCATTTCTATTCTTATCCTCTTCTGACTCTCCCCTCCCTCAGGACGATTTGCGCAGGCGAGGAATGCTATTCCCATTCAGTGATTATAGTGTAGCACTTCTTCCTGACCTTCCTGGGGGTCATTATGGAAAATGACAGTGATAATCTGCGAGCTGAACTAGAGGGAATATACTGCCCTCCATTAGACTCTGCTCTCTTCGCTGCCATTATCTCTGATTTTAATCTTACGAAGACGGAAGATGTTTCTGCGTTACGTGGGACTCTAGATTCTCTCAAGGAATGCGCCCAGCTCCAGGAACATGAGATCTTCGATCCATCAGGAACAGCGAATGATGAATTTGCCACGGAAGCCGAGATTAGAGGCATTCTATCCGAGGCCGGAACTTCGGGATGCAGTGGAGATTCACTGCAGACCCTGACCGATGCCACCAGTATGGGGTCTTACCTATTATCTGGAGAAACTTCCGGACGCAACGATCAACCAACTGTGAACCCCAACATCGCATATAGTATCACTGTGGACGGTTCACTGGAACTTACTGGCGCCTCAGTGGATGACAAAGTCAATGTACTGGCTATGATGTTTCCCGGTATCTCTCTCTTAGATGTCGAGCAATCTTTGAAGAAGAGCGATGGAGATGTTGACAAGTCAATTGATTTGCTTTTGAATCTGTCTTTTTTCAATGAGACGGTAGCCACCAGCGACGACGGTTCTATTTCCGTGCCGAAAGGAATTGATGGATTCTCCGCAGGGAATGCAGACATCGGACGTTCAAAGGGTCGCAATAAGAAGCGTAATAAGAAGAACAGACTTCTGCTAGCAGCCTCTCCTAGATCCGAAGCTGAATCTGCACCAACGATAAATAAGTGGGAGACGGGCCAGGCTGATATAGATTTTATTTGCTCATGCATCCCCGATCTTACCAAAGGCAAGATCTCAGCTATCTACCACAGCAAAGGCATGGATCTACGTGCAACTATCAAGGCCCTGGCTCTTGAGAATCAGATCGATAATTTTGAAATCAACCAGGATCCTGTTATAACAGACCATGTGGCCGAACTTACAACTGTCTATCCTACTATTTCAAAGACTACACTTGTCGGTCTTCTTCGGCTCACGGGTAATAAAGTGACTCCTGCAAATGAATTGGCTGCAGTATTACTTCGCCAGCCCTCCCAGACAGAGATTAGTGAGCTGATCAAGTTCACATCTGCACCGCTGAATCTCGACGAAGACGTGGATGATAGCCCAGGGGCCTCCTATAGCCCTGGTGAAAACGTATATAACAATACCGAATTTGAAAACCTCCAAGCTACCGCCAATGCAAACTTTGCGGCCAGCGCAGCCGCACACATGCAAGCTGCACAAGCTGCGCGGCGCTCACGATCGAATCCTTTATATGGTGGGGCATCGGCGTACTATCGACAATTGGGACAGCAGCATCGTGAGCGTGCAATGAATCAACTTGCTGCCGCATCCGACCAGCTTGTGGACAGACAATCATCAAATTGTGATTTGGACTTACATGGTGTCACCGTCGAAAATGCAAAACGCATTGTCCGTGAACGCGTTGCCGCATGGTGGGACTCCATTGGGGATGCAAAATATGTCCGAGGAGGTGGTGTCGATGTCCATGGTGGCTACAAAATAGTAACCGGAGTTGGTCGTCATAGCCGGGATGGTACATCTAGACTGGGTCCTGCTGTGGGCAAGATGCTGATCAGCGAAGGATGGCGCGTGTGTATCACACCGGGGTCTTTGATAGTCCTCGGGGTCGCAAGAAGATAATGCTGAACTTCACATTTCGCCATCTTCCATCATATCCTGCCAATAGGGTCGTCAAACGAACTCCAAATATATCAATCAATCCGCTCTTGTTCAGCTATCATTCTCACACGGACCGGAAAAAGCCCTGAGAAAGTACTACTGCTAGCGCGGACGAAGGCCAAAATCTAGTCCTGGAGTGTGTGTAGAAAGAACCTTAGGCTCAACAGGTTAGCACATTTGGTGGACTGTCCATGATGATACTCCTGGAAGTATGAGAGGGATTCAAATTCAAGGAAAGCCAGCGTGACACTAGTCACCAGACCCTCGCTTATAGCAGAACCGCTAGTTTTTCCTTCGACGCTACATTTGATGAACAAATGAAGGCTCTTCAAGGCATGCGATCGAACTTGACGGCTCGGAAAGGGATGATTGAGACTCAGATTCGCGACCTAGAGGAGAACGCCATGGGCTATGTTGCTATCACCGTCGGAAGCGTTGAAATGGAACAGGGATATCCAATTCGATTCACTGAGAATAATGTCGTGCTGAATACAGAATGCGAGGGGAAATATTACCTCGTCGGTTGAGCCTCGGAATCCTTCAGCACGATCGAGTCTGCTCAGCAGATCGGTCAGTATAAGCTAATTCAGTTAATGGATGCAGTGATTTAGCTTAACGGGAATTGAAAGCCAAGTGGCCATGGAGACTTTTGGCTTATGGTTTGAGCCCTTCAAAGGAGATAGCACTGAAAATGAATGCAACTTTGGAGGAATTTGCTCTAAAGTCAAATTTGACGTCTAGTTATACGTTGTGCAATATGCACCGTCAGACAGTTTCAGCATGTTATCTTGCGCTTCAGAATCTTGAAGTAAAGCTTGCACAGAAACATGGATTCAGAGCACATTTTAAACCAACCTAGGGGCTCGATTTGACCAAGTTTTTGTTTATAGCCGCTGTCATTCTCTATAGATCGGTCTGTATTCTACCAGTCTGTATTCTACCACAGCAAGGAAAAGACAAGAGAAGCATCACAAATCATTCGAATCAGGATGACTCTTCAGCACGCGACCCCTCCGTGATTGAAAGCATTCGTTTTTTTCTAGTTCAATACCTATTGAACTGGTGTAATTCCCTTATACCTAGGCAGGTATATAAAAGGAAGGTATATTAAACGTTCCAGTCTGATTGCACTCCTATCGTCCATCTTTTTTGGAAAATACGGAGCTTATATGTAGCCATCATCTGTGAAATCTGAAGATTGGATTTCTCGAGAAATCCCCTTGGGTTATTTTCGCATGATCAATGAATGACGAAAAGTTTGATCTTCGTGGAGAAAGCAAAGCTGGACTGTAACCATAATCATCATCATAAAAATTTTGAATAACAAGAGGCTCAATGACCTAGCACCAGAGCAGTCTCCTACGTGATAAAAAGTTCTAATCCTCTATGTCCTATTAGGCTGTGTCACTATCTGGTCTAGGTAGTGCAAACCACCAACCGCAAAATCCGCGGTTAACCTAAAACCTAACCTAAAACCTAACCAGAACTGTAGCGGTTTTGGTCTGCTTTCAAATCTCAACTTGAAGTTATTCGATCCGGTGGGAGTACAATTATAGCTATAACCTCATGGCGAGTTTTATTTTACTAAAATCAACTTCTAATTGACACAAACGTTGGACATTGTCAGTAGATGGTTTTCCCCGATGATCAAGTGTTACAACGAAACCCATCTGTTTGAGGCTAATGTAGATGTGAAAGAGACAACAGACAAGCATAGACAAGACACCATGTCCATCTCCTTCATGTATCCCAGATAAGACTCAATCTAAAGCAAAATACCCTAATACTACTACTAACAGAAATGGATAAGAAAGCGAACATAATATAGTATTTCTTTCAGTGTAAGAAATACAAAACATTCATTCATTTTTATTTAATGAAGTTCACGAAATATTGCTCACGAAATTTGAGAATTCATGTTTGAACAAGTGTGTCAAATTTAGGCAGTCATGCTATGAAGTCTAGCTCAATATCACTTTGAAAAAGAAGATCACTTTATGAGAATAGTTTTCGGCTCCGTGAACGCTCGTAGAACCTAAAATACCTATTTGTATAGTCCCAACAACCAAGAATGTGGCTTACATATTCTCGAAATTCACGTCCAGTCCCGGATTGCTTTGTACCTCCAAATGGTGCCTGAACTTTCATCTGACTAGTTTCATGACTGGAATGGGCATTCACTAGGGATTCGACTTACCACACTGACGCAGTTGATTCTTACTACTCCAGACTCAATTTTCCCCGCGACTCTCATAGCACGGTTGATGTCACGAGTGAAAACACCTGCCATTAATCCATATTCAGTATCATTGGCCAATTCTATGACCTCCTCTTCAGTATCAAACGTTTTAATAACTGATCCAGGACAGAGAACTTCCTTTTTGTAGATTACAGCGTCTTGATTGGGGTTCAAGAACACTGTAGGCTCGAGGAAACATCCCTCTTCCCCAATACGGCCTCCACCGAAAACCAGCTCTGACTCAGTCTTAGCTCGATTAATCATGCATTTAACCCTTTCAGATGCCGCAGAATCCATAAGAGGCCCGAACTTGGAAGTAGACTCTTGTGGATCACCAATATCCTTCACTGCGTCTTTCATTGCCCCACAATACAGCTTGATGAACTTGGAACTGATCGAGCGCTGGATATAGAGACGAGATGGTGCAACGCAAACTTGCCCAGTACGAGCCAAAATTCCGCCAACGGCCCTAGAAAGAATCAGTTTCCACTTTGAGTCATCGAATCATGATATATGATAGGGACTATTTTGAAATAGACCATTTTATCGCGTTCTCGATGTCCGCATCTTGGAAAATAACCGTAGGGATTTTTCGGCCTGAGTATAATACATATTAGGCTAGCTGCTTCGTATCTCTGGCCATATGCTGGTGGGCTTACCCAGCTCTAATGTTACTCTCTTAAAGTTACTGTTAGCTGCAGCAACTTGGATTTTCTTGCCAGTCCCGACGCTGGCTGTGAAGCTAATTTTTAAGTACAAATCAGAAATAAATTCCAAACCCCTTGAAAAAGTATCGAATGCTCTACTTACCTTTCTCACACGCATGTGGCTAGCAAGCCGCTCGCCTGTGCTTCCATCACCTGTCAGAACCTGTACAACACCAGGTGGAAATCCCGCACGATCGAATAATGGGGCGATTGCCAAAGACCCCAGCGGGCTTTTTTTTCGATGGCTTCACTATGAGGACGTTTCCAGTAGCTAGAAATGGAGCAGCTTTGATAAATAAAGACGCCACGGGTGAGTTATAGGGATTAATTGCGACGCAGACCCTATAGAACTGTCAACTCGCGATTTGATGTGTCTGCAGTGATATGTCTAGTACCCAATAGGTTCGTGCTTCACAAGCTTTACAAATTCATCATCGTCGGGAAAATAACCTCCACGCTGCTTGTCCGTCCAACTCGCTGTTGAATAACATAAGTATTTCTACCAATGCGAATATCCACGCTATAGCACTATAGTCTTACCATAATAGAGGAGGCAGTTGCGGATATAGTTTCTCTGTCTGGTTAGAATGAGTGAGACCAGATTTCCTGTGATCAATGAGTCCAAGGTTTAAGATATCAGGAAGCTCGCTTTCCAGCAAATCGACGAGTCGATAGAAACATCTAGACTTGAACAAGTGTGTCAAATTAGCGTCTCTATTTATTTTGAAGGGAGTGACAATCTTCGGCCCGTTGTACGCAACCCACCTTTTTCACCATGGTAAAATGGATATTATTATCTGCAAAATTTCCGATCCCGTCTTTGAGTGGATCTAAAATCTACAAATGCGCGGTGGAATGATGTGCCATGGTCGATCTGGCGGTAAACCCTTATAAAAAGGCTCCTTCTGATACAACTGTGCATCCATAGATTTGGGTAGTACCCCATCTTGTTGGTGTACTCATTATCAGGCCGAATCCTTTTCGATTTTCCGGGATACTACTCTAAAGTTGGTAACCGCAGAGCCGGGTGGCTGAGGCTCTACTCGCTGTAGAGGGCGTGGTGGGAATCTGTCTCGGTAGATTTATCTCTACCGCAGAAGTTACTGAAATTTGAGATTCCTTGACGATGTTCCCCATGATCCTTGTTAAATAATTACTTTTCATTGCAATAATACTAGGTTTTAGACATCTGCAGAACCCAGCAAACCCGTGACCTAACACAACCCCAACCATTTGTCGTTAATCGGGAATCCACGATAGGAATTCAGTAAATCTCCATTTTGGTGTAATTAGGACAAAGTGATGTATTATTTGTACTTAAACAGCTTAAATCCAAGACCAAGCTCTAGATTTTATGATATTTTTGCAGAATACAGTCTGTATCCATCCATATTGCTCACATGGTGTATCGACCGATACCAATTTTGTGTATTGCAAATACTGTACGCCAGAAATATAACAACTTTGGAATTTCTAAAATTTGTCCTTCTCACCCTTCACCTTTATAGGGATACAGCATCCTTCAGACCCTCGGCTTAACAGACGTCGACAAACAGTCGCGAGACGGCTATCTCCCCCATAACAAATCTTTGTGAACCTCTTACCATTCTGCTGTACATGGAGCCAACCGACAGTATTTTTCTCCACCCGGAGAATGACCGCATATTATCCAGGAAAATGAGGTATTCATCTCTCTCAATAGGACAGATGAGATTATCGAACTACTCCGCCACTTGCCAAATCTAGACTCCAGACGCAACCAGTAGTATATCACCGAAGTTCCACCGAAACGAAACGATCGCATCATGTCGAAGCAATCGGAAGTGGAAATTATACTCGTTTATAGCAATTTAGTCGCACCTATGAGATGCAAGCGGGTGGGCTTAGATTCTTCAAGCGGACTGATTCCCCACGGGGTACATCCCCACATCAAGCATTGGAGTGCGGGGAGTCTGAAAGGAGTAACCCTAAACGCAGATTTGATTGCACTTGCACTGCACGCAAGAAAAGGACAGTACCCGTCTATATAGATTCGAAATGTCTGCGCGATACGTCGGAGATATTCTACTTTTTTCAGATTATCAGTCAATACTCACGCGTCATGAAGTTTTCCGTCGCGTGCGCCGCTGGCCTGTTGGCCGCCGCGGTTCCCTTTGTCCAGGCAGGCAAGACCAGCAGATCAGACATGCTTCGTACAGTGGTGACGACAGACATGGAGCAGGATGACCTGGCATCTCTAGTTCGGTACCTTCTCTATACCAACGAACTTGATACCCAGGGCATCATCTACACCTCCAGTCGCTGGCACTGGGCTGGTGACGGCAATGGAACAATTTTTTTCATGCCAGACCGCGAATTCAATACATCGCAATGGACCTGGCGCTGGACTGGTACTCGATTTATCCAAGATAAAGTTTTGAAGGCTTACGCCGAGGTTTACCCGAATCTCCACTGCCATGACCCGTTCTATCAGACACCAGAAGATCTATTGTCGAAGGTCAAGATCGGCAACATTGACTTTGAGGGCGAGATGGATCATGATACGGATGGAAGTAATCTTATCCGATCTTTGCTCTTGGATCATGACTCGCGGCCGCTCTATTTGCAGGCATGGGGTGGCATTAACACCATTGCTCGTGCTCTTAAATCCATTGAGGAGAAGTATTCGGGATCACAACAGTGGAGTCAAATTCAACACAACGTTTCGGAAAAAGCAGTCATAATGGCTAGCGGCTTTCAAGACAAGGTATATGACAATTACGTTTCTGTGAAGTGGCCACAGGTGCGGGTGGAGAACTTCGAGCCCGGGTATCAGACCTGGGGGTATAACTGTGATAAGGGCGATGGCAAAGTTCGGGGTCTGCCAGACCAAAATCAATATTTCACGGGTGCCTGGATGAAACATAATATCCAGAAAGGACCTTATGGCAAACTTTACCGCTCCTGGCTTGACGGTCAGTCCATGCCAGGTGACAAGAATGACGTTTTTGGCAATCTCGCAAAAGCAAACTCATCAACCGCATTCTGCAAGCCCCTCGAAAAATACGCCTTTCTATCGGAGGGTGACAATGTTGTATTCAACCCACTGTTGAGAACCGGAATCCAGGACCCAGCAAACCCGCGCCTCGGTGGATGGGGTGGCAGGTCCACGAAAAATAACACCACGCAGGAACTGTGGACCTCAGTTGGTAGTGAAAGGGGCAAGAATGGCTCTGAGATTGAGGACTACTCTACAGATCGCTGGATTTCAGCTGTTCAGAATGACTTTGCTGCTCGCATGCAGTGGACTCTCACCCCAGATTACGCCGAGGGAAACCATGCACCTTCAGTAAAAATCTTGAACAACACTGTCAGCACACACCCCGGATCAACAGTGACATTGGCCGCCGCAGTGAGTGATCCCGATTCCGACAAGGTCACTACATCTTGGTGGCAGTTCTTTGAAGAAGGCACATACCCTGGCAATGTGGTTGTTACGGAGAAAAGTAACCACCGAGCAACTGTGAAAATCCCCAACGATGCGAAATCCGGCCAAGACGTGTCGATAATTCTAGAGGGGACTGATGACGGCCATCTGCCACTTACTCGGTATGACCGTGTATTTATTCAGATCGTATGATTACTATTACGTATACAGCTGCACCTGATAGTCTTATTGTCTCGGATCAGGAGTTTTTCTCATTTTGTGTATTCAGGACATAATAAACGTACAATATCTTTCTTCTACAATTTTATATATGAATTATCTCCGTTTATAGCCATATTTCTTTCCGAATTCATCCTCGTCTCTCTCCACGTGCTTTCCAACTGCCATATCTAAAACATTCCATGCCTCTTCCTGCAGACGCCTTTCAACTGCCATTTCTAAAGCATTGCATGCCTTTTCCTCCAGGTGCTTCTCGACCGCCGTCTCTGGATCATTGCATACCTTTCGAGCTTGGAACGAGGAGCATTTTCTCTATTGGCCTGCACTACCCTAAATATAGACCCACCCACCACCGGGGGGGTGTTGGCTTTTTTCTCCACTTCACACCATCCCCCCCTAAGTACTTAAAATTTTGAGATTTTTATATCAAGTCTTTTGTTAGAATATATATTAGAATCTAAATTCCTAGTAGTTTAATCCTGTTTATCTTTATCTATTTTTGTTGATTTATGAATAAATTTCAAAAACAGCAATTCGAATTTTTTGATAGGGAGTCCACTTTATTGATTCCTGTTATCTTATCTGTTATCTAGGGTTTTTGGGTTTATGTAGACCTGGGCATGAGCATGCTCCTGGGCGGATTTTTGAAGGGCCCGCTCATCTTGAGCGGCCTTGATCATGAGTGTGGATGTTTATGAGTATGCTCAATCCGTTCAAAAGTGGAGCAAAATTTGTATTATTTAATGTCAGTAATTTTGAGTGTATCGTAATTAATCTATTAACTATGGCAAATTATCAAAATTACCATTTCTATTTTACTATCAAATATATATAGATATATATACAACTGTTGTATTATTTTTTTACTGTTGTTTTTTCGTAAAATATATATTCTCTACAAAGAAAATCAATCTCTCGGTCAATTACGAAAAAGATACTAGAAATTTTGTTTATTCTCTGTATAGACCGTAGTGAACGATTTTGAAAAATCTGTTTCTGTAGAAACGGTTTATCTAATTGAAAATTGTTGACAAACGGATTAAATTTAGCTTCCATTAAGTTTCTATAATTTGTAGATCCTGGTGCTGCTCTCGACGATATAGATCTACAACTGAAATATCGTACTATACCCGGACGAACAGAAAAAAGATCCCTACATCGTATATATAAAATATAATAAATCCGGCAATTCTTACAAAATAGACTTGATAAATTTGCAGAAATACATTCACCGCAGATATAACAGAACCACGTTTCTCGGACAGCAGACGGCAAATATAGCAGTCGACAGACTGGACACCGTAGAGATTGAATATCGATAGACAAACGAATCTGGCGACCAAAATCGTGGCAGGAACGGCGCTTCAGTATTATCGACAACAGATATTGAATTGACAAATTAGTTGGAGATAAGATAATTTCTAAAGCCTCGAAGATAGTAGAAGAACGCGTGGTAATTATATAGCAGAGCGTCAATATAGAAAGATAGTCAATGGATAGCAAGCGAAGCAATAAGACTGATAGGTCGTGCAGATACGTACAGACACAACCCTAGAACCCTACATACCAGGCCAAAAACGGCAATTGGAGAGCAAATGACGGGCAAGCGTGAAAATAGACGCCCTACGTAGACAGGCAATACATTTTTCGTGGAGGTGCACGCACAAGCACGTTTATTAGTTCCCTTTCTCTCACTTCGTTCGTTTCAGGGCACTATCCCGTGGGCTGTCCCAGGAGTCTCAAAAATTAGTGTATTTTATCTACGCGCTCTAATTAGCTCATCGATGTAATGCCTTGGTAACCATATCTAGTGTAATTAATCTGAACAATGGTATCTATCCCAACATTGCCCATTCTTACATAGCGCTACACCACACTCTCTACAACCAGACCGTGTTCTTGTAGCTTGCTGGCCTCGGGTCCCTTTCTCTCCTATATACTGACACCACACACAAGGTAGCTGCTTATCTAGTGTTACGGACCTCAAAGAGCCACGGGGGCTCACTTAGTAGCAATACTTAGTGACTGGCTTCTTGGCGCGCACTCTGGCACGTCCTGCAAGACTATCCCAGAGTACCGGGTGCAGTCTACTAGACTGCAAGGTCGGTGAGAGACTTATATATAGGCAGAATTGGACCCACTCGACCAGACTGCATACCATTTTCTCGACCAGACTGCAAGTACTTTTTTTCATACAATCGCGTTCAAATTTGAGTCAGTTCTAAGTTGGCCAAAGTTCTCTATAAGTTTTTAATTTTATCTACTCTAGTCATTTATAGCGTTTGTACGAAGTAACCCTAAATAGCCAGTTTTGTAAATATATTTTGATGGGGTGCGACCGGAAAGACCCACCTTTCATCTGTCAGATCCACACTTGGGTAGATCTATCCCAAGGGACCGGGTGCAGTGGGCCTGACTGCAAGTCGGTGAGAGTGCTTAAATATGGGCAGAATTGGATCCACTCGATCCTACTGTACTTTATATTCTCGATCTGACTGCAAGTAGTTTTTCTTGTTCGATCAGACTCAAATTTTCGCAAATTCTAAATTGATCAAATTTCTCTCTCGTATTTTAATCTTATCTTCTTCAGTTATCTATAGTATTTGTACAAACTAACCCTAAATATCGAGTTTTCGGAATTGTATTTGATGGAGTGCGACCGGGAAAATCTATTTTTAACCGTATAGTTCTATATTTTGATAAATCTCAAATATACTTCTGAATATATATATTTAATATCTATACTATTCTCTGTATCTCTATTATTATCAATATAATTTCTGAAATTTTTTGTATAACTGAAGAACTATTTACTATTTTTCTATTATTTCCGATTTTAGTATATAAATTTTATCAAACAGCTGTACAACCAAAACAGATTACTATTTATCTTCGATCTGTTTTTTACAAACGTAATATTTTTTTCTGTATTACAGAGAATATCCAGTAGTATATTTTTATCTACTGATCTGAGATCGGTAAAGTATTCGATTATAGTGAAATAACTAACTGTATAAATAATTTTCCAGAGTATCTAGAAGATTTTCCGGTCTTCGAAAATAGTATCCAGTACCGCCGAAATTCTGATTGTCAGTATATATATTGTACGATCAAAGATATCAAAAAATACTGACGGATATATTATTACTGATTAGTTCTTCGATTATCCAATTTTACTATACAGTCTGAATTTAATCAATATATCTAAAGAATTCTCTACCAGCAGTTTTTCCGTCAAAAATTTTATTCAAATTTTTTTACAATTCAATCGATTGTATAAATACCAAATCCGCGGTCAGAGATTTTATCAATAGATATTCTTTTCGAACAGTTTGAAATCCAATATCAGTATATATTCTGTCTATCTATCTGTACTGTTGAGATTACTGAGATTAATAAAACTACTCTGTAACTCTATTGTATAAAATAAATACAATATTTCGCTGGTCGGCTGTCGAAGATTCTGTTATTTTTTATTCAGATACCGGATTCCGATCCGGAAAATCTAGTTTCTCAGATCTGTCAGATAGTAAATTATATAATTTGTATAAATCAGCAGATTGCTAAATAGTATAGATATCTAATCTGTACAGAGATTGTACAGACCGAAACCGATATTTTTTCCAAAATTCTACTACAGATCTATATAGATCTGGAATCGATTACTAAATATATTTATCTCTGGTAGTAGATTGTCTGTTTTTTTGTCTGTATATAGTAGATCTCTAATACTGATTATCTATACTACTGTTTCAATCGCTGTCAATACTATATCTGGAATATTCTCTGGCAGTTTATTTTGTCCGCCGTATCAGCAATATCTGTTATAGATTTTTTCGATCTATTAAAAAAAAAAAAATTTTGTACCAATTTCGAATTCTCTATCAAATTCTACTATCGGTTATTGGAAAATATTTATTTTGATTTTTGTTTTGAATTTCTGAATCAGCGGATTGAGATAGATAAATACAAATATAGTTTGATCTGTATTTTTGCTGTTTTCGGAAAATTTTGAATCGGATAGCAGAATCCAGATAGTTATTTTTTTCTGTTTTTAAAAATTATTAAAATTGTCCGGTTTTTTGTTTTTAATTATATTCTCTGGCTAGATCTGTATATCGAATAGATTATTCAGAGTTTTTTAGATCGATATTTGTCTAATAATCAAAATTTGGCGAATCTGTTCGATAATCCGGAATACTGTTTTGTATACAAAAACAAAAACTATAAAAATTTTTTATTTTTTAGTTTCTATTCTCCAAATTTTTTATTATTTTTTCTACTATTACTGTTTAGTCAGATTATCCAATACCAGTCTACCAAAATCTTCCAAAAATAAATTCAATTAATAGTAAACTATTTTATAGTTTATAGTACAAATATTCTATTCCAGTAGATTCTCGATCTTTGTATCTATACTATAAAAATAAACTATAATACAACAGAATCTAGATATATTGGCTGGATTGGCCAGAACCGGTTATTCTATAAAAATCTTTTATTTACTATAGACAATTTTCGTAACTGGATCTACAGTTTTACAGCTATTTTGGAGATTTTTCTTTTATCCGAATTTTTTCTGTTGGATTCTACTATATCTGTTTTCTCAATTCTGTAGAATATTCTAGTAGATAATCCAGCCGAGAATTTCTCTGGATAGAATTTTTTTCAAAATTCTCGAATAGTCTGATCGGTACAGAATAATCAGTAACTGATAAATTGTATTCGACAGAAATTTTTTTTTCAGCAGCAGTTTCTGGATTTCTATTATACAGAATTTTATATAAATACTATCCAGTATTATTTCGATTATATCTATCAGTTTCGAAAAAAATTTAGTATTTTAATCTATTTCTGTATCGGCCAGCCGGACCAAATCTCCGAATTTTTTTCGATTCAATATCGAAATACCAAAAATATCTATCGGAATATTTTTATTGAAAATAGTTTAATAGTTCTAGCTATACAATATTATAAAAAATTCTATATCAGCAATAATATTAAAATAATCTATCAATATTTTTTTCGGATAATTGATAGTTTTTTTATTCAATATCTCTAACTGATTCTACCGCTAATAAAACAGTTTGAAATTGTCTACTATTCTGAAAACCGGCTATTATCTATCAGCCAGACTGTATTTTTCTGGAATTCGGATTTTTTAAATCAGCAAATATAGATTTTGGAATATTTCTGAAAGATTTTTCAGTATAAATCAAAAATTGGTTTTACCGATCAGATTTTGAATATTGCTGTATAGCGGAATATTGCTATCGCAATCAGTTGTTGTTTTTTTTATACAAATAATTTTTTGAATCAGAAAATCAATAAAAAAAATTATTCGGATAATTTTTCTAACAATAATAACAAAATAAATTATCTGGATTTTCAGACCGAATATTCAGTATATATAGCCAGAATTGTCTACAGACAATAGATATATAAAACTCCGGATATTTTTGTATTTTGCTGTACAATATTCTATAAAATTAGTCAGAACTGATATAATTTTTTTGGATTTCCAGAAAATCAGATAACTACTATACAGTAGTAAAAAAAATATAAATAGATTCTGTAGAAAAATAAACAACAGAAAAATCAGATATTTTATTGATTTATATTTGCTCAGATCAATCCGGACAAAATTCTCCAGTATTTTATAGATAATTTACAAATACAATTCCGAAAAATTTAAAAATCTGTAATACAGACTATCCAGTAGAGAATCAGTTCTATTATCGCGGTAATATCTACAGACAGAGATAAAATTTTTTTTTTTTTGCTGTCTATCTGGATCTCGAAAAATCTGACAGTAATTGTTGTATTTTTTGTAGTATTTTGTATCGAATTCCGAAAATACTGTTCAGTTATAGAAATATTCTATATATTCTAGAAAAATCAGTATTTTTCGGACAAAATTTTTATTGTTCTGATTATTCCAGAATCTGTATTAATTATAGTTTTTTGTATTTTTTTAGTCTATCAATAAATTTTCTACTATCTCGATCGGATTGTAATCGATAAATATTATTTGATTTTGAATTCTAGTTCTATTTTTTGTCCGGATTTTATCCAGTTTGATCGGTTTCAGAATCTGAATATACAGATAATTTTTTTGACAGCTATTTTCTCTCCAATACTGGAATTCTATTTCTGGTACCGTCTATATATAAAACCGAAAAATATCTGTTTTTTGTATAATTATACTATTTGTTCCAATATTGTATATCGGTTTTTTTGTTTTCGGATCGATCTATCTATCCAGAATACAAATCAGTAATTCCAGAATTCTATAATTATCTGTCTGATTCAGAATTATCGCCGGCAAATATAGTCAGATTATATACTAATCTATATATCGACTGTTTTCCAGACAGTATTTTTGACAGTATTTCTGGACTGTAAAATATTCTATTCAAAATAGATCGATAAAAAAAATATATTTGATTGTTTCTACTGTATTCCGAATATTTTGTTTGTAGCAATAAATATCTTTGATATAGATATAGATATTTCTGATATTTGTACAATTATCTATATCGGCTGACTATAGAATCTGCTGGATTATATATAGAAAACAGAGTAAACAGAACAAAATAGATTTTTCAGCGAGACAATTCTGATCCAGTTTTATATTATAACCGATCTATTATTCTGGATCCGGATTCCGGAGATCGATTCTGTCGAAAAAAAAATTATATAGTAGTAATTCGATTCCGAAAATTTAATCTATCGGTAGATTTTTTTTGATCAGTATTTAGATAGCTGTATCTATATACAATATCAGAATAAAGAGAAACTATATAAAATATATATATCAGTACAGTAGTCCGATTGTACTATCTCTGAACCAGAATCCAATTCTGGTCTATCTCTATACAAAATTTCTCCAACAATTTTTTATCCGAAATTATTTTATCAATTACTCTATCAAAATTTTTCGATTATCTATTACAATAAAACTGTTTTTTCTGTCTACTATTTCTCCAGTATTCTGTTTCGATTTCTGTTCCGGCCAGATTCTATTTTCGAGATTTCTGAACCGGAGACCGAAATCTTCTGTATAATTCCAATCGAATATCGGTTTACGATAAAACAGCAAAATTTTATCTATATACAATATATCCAGAAACAGCTAAGAATCCGGTAGATCAATATTACTAATCTGACAGATTTTGAAATCGAAATCCAGTAGTAAATTTGGCAATACTGGATCTGTACTGTAAATCAGTATCCAGATAACTATAAATTGATTTATTGTACAAATATCTATAACCAGACAGTCCGGAAATTCTATAACCAATAGAATATTCGGATTCGATATATTGTCTATTTATACTGTTTTGTCTACGGTTTTCTGTAAATTCTGTATATAGCTAATCTGCAGCAAAAAAAATACCGATATCTATATATACTATTTCCGATAGTAATTATAATAATATACAGAGAGACTGGTCAGATAGAATTTCAGAATCTGTTAGACCGGATCTATACTATATAGTACCGGTAGTTTGAATTCCAGATTTATAATAAAAAAATTCTGATATATATTCTTTCCGAGATAACTAGTATAAAATTTTGACAGATCCGGATAAATAAAATATTTTTATATCTTCGACGGCAGTTTTATCTACAGAAATTATAGAAAATACAATAATTTGCTATTTATATATACTATTCTGTTATACAGAGATTACAAATCAAACTGTAGTTAATTATATAATTTATTGATTCTCAACAATACTATCTATTAGATTTTTTTTTTATTATACTGTTTGAAAATATACCGAATTTTATTTTATAACAATTGATATCTGTTTTATTTTTCTATAAAAACAATAATATACAAACTATAACTATTCTTAAACTAGTTTTTCGAATTCTCTAGTCAATCAACTGTTTTACCAACAACAGTTCTGGAATTTTGTCTCTATTTAATATCAAATATCGATATTCGATACAGTTTTTGAACAAATATCAATTAATCTGATTTTTCTATTTACAGTTTATACAGATTTTATCGAAACTATCTAGAAACCGGACAGTTTTTCTAAAAAATTTACTATCTGGAAAATTTGTACAAAAAATATTTATAGAAATTCCGCGGAATACAATCAGAAATATATTGATATAGACAGACCGAACTGTACAAAATTAATTCAGATTAGATTCGATCCGATTATCAGAATCAGATTTATATATATAGACAGTTCTGATATTAAAAATATTACAGCCGATTCGGACTAAAAACAGAATAGATCGCCAGAACCAGATCTTCTACTGAATCTCTATATAGTATATTAGATATAGAATTTTGTTTTCTGTAGCTGTCAACTGTATTCGGATATATTTACGGTAGATCTGTTTTTCTCGGATTGTATAAAATATCCGAAACAGTTTCAGATTTTCTGGCTCGATATTGGCGGAATTGTATAGTTTTTGGATCCGATTTATAGTAGAACAGAGAATACAGAGACAAAACTGATAATAGTATAAATCCGAAAATATAAAAAAGAATAGAAACAAAATCGAGAGATAGTAAAATTCAGTAGAAGAAAATAGAAAAAATTTTTTTGGTAACAGATAAAATTATAGTTTTTATATTTACTGGATCGGTAATAAAAAAATTCAATTAGAGAAAATAGAAAAAATTTTTTTGATAGTAGATAAAACTATAGTTTTTGTATTTACTGGATTGGTAATAAAAAAATTTAGTTGGAGAAAATAGAAAAAATTTTTTTGATAGCAGATAAAACTATAGTTTTTGTATTTACTGGATTTATCTAGATTGAATTTTTCTGGATTTTGATCAATACAGTTTTTTTCCGTATCTACAAAAATAATTTTTTTGATCTGATATAATAGTTTTTGAAATTTTCTAGTTTTTCGGATTTTGTTCAGTATATTTTTTTTAGTATATTTATCGGCGATCAATCTGGAAACAGAATATAGAATTATTCTCGATTCTCTGCTAATAAATATATTCTGTTTTGATTTATTTCAATTCTTTTCTCTTTTTTCTCCAGAATATATATAATACTGTATTCGAGAATTTTTTTTTGTCTCTGAAGATCTTTTTTGATTATTGATAGTTAGTATCTACCAAATCTCTATTTTTTCTATAAATTCTGTTATTTTTTTTGTATTTTTTTCTATCTGTTTGCGAATAGATAGAAAAAACAATTGTTCAAATTTTTGATTTTTGGAAACCAAAAAAAATTCTTTTATTTTCAACCGCAGTCTGTTAGATACAATTTTTTGTTTTTATCTTTTTCGATCCAAATAAAAACTGTCAGCAATTCTAATTCAATAAATCCGAATTTCAGAATTACTATTGTTAGCAGTCTAGAATTTTTTGTTCTATTCGATCTCTATTCCAGAATATTTTGTCTATTTTTGATATCAAAAAAATCCAGAATATATAGAATCTATAAATACAATATTAATTTTACAATTATCTACAAATCCAATCCAGTTTTGTGAATTCTAAAAATTTATTTTGCAATCCAATCGGTAGATCAATTGTTTAGATCTACTATTGAAATATTCAATCGGATATTATAGATTCTGATAGAATTCCGGTCGATCTTTTTTCTATCTACTATTCTGTAGCTACTACAGCCGATTTTGTTTTCTATAAAAAATACAATAATTATATCCAGAAAATATAGCTGAACTTTTTTCTTACTCCGGAGAACAGTTTTATCTATAGATATTTTTACAGTTTTCGACAACAGTTGATTTTATTTTATTTTTTCTATCCCAAGGGACCTGGTGCACCGGGCCTGACTGCAGGGCGGTCAGGACTTCTTAAGTATGGGCAGAATTCGCCCCACCACCCTGACTGCAAGTGATTTTTCCTACCCTGACTGCAAGCAATTTTCTTTGTACGATTTTCGTGAAAATTTAATAAGATCTAAGTCTATATATATTCTCTACTACATTTAAATCTTAAAAGCTTTCGACATCTGTAGCAGTCGTACGAGTTAACCCTAAATCATCCCAAACCCTAGGATTTTTAAGTTGGGGTACGGTCGGAAGGATCCACCCGAGGATCTTAGACCCACTTTAGGATCTCCGCAAGAAGGTACTCTCGGACGTTCGACCCCTGAATATATATCTTTACTTTACGAGTCAGATCCTGGCACTTTCTACCTACTCCTACCTTTCAACCCTACTAGTAACTATGGAAACTAATATCTCTGCTCTTACACAAGAGCTTTTTACTCCACTTCGTACGCTTCCTATTATTATCTGTTATAAGTGTCAATATGCTGTACGATTAAGTCAGGTTGTCGCCCATCTAACCTCCTCTGCCCATAAGATATCAGCTGGAAAGGCCGCTCAGATCCATGAAGCTCTCCCCACTATCTGGCCCCAATTACTTGCTACCTTTTCGTCCGATCTCATCCCTCCTCGACCACCACGATTTGAGCATCTTCCCTTTTATCATGATGGGATTCTGTGCCAGTTCATTCCTACCTGTCATTATGTATGTCGTCCGACTAAGGTTATGAAAGAGCACTGGCGGACTCACCACCAATGGTTTGCCCAAGACTCCTTACAACCCTCTCATCGTACAAACGCTGCCCCTTCAACCTCTCAGCTTCTTCAGAGACATACTCAGGTCGTTACCTGCCAGCGTCTCTATCGCCAGGGGCCTGGCTCACACTACTTTGCGGTAGCGAACCCCGAGGAATCCGATTCGGACGAATCAGAGCCAGTTCGTACCACAATCGACCAGCTTTTTGATCAACTCGAGGAGCAGCACCAAGGGGTCTTTCAACCTTCAGATCGTACGGTTGAGACGCTGGAGCTTAACGAGGCCACTCCCTGGCTCCGTCGGACACGGTGGTCACAGTATCTTGCGAACCAGCATCCCGAGATCCTCCATTCTTTAATAGAGACCCCAGAGGCTCATTCGCCCGATCCTCTCTGGAAAATCCACCAGGCGATGATCAGTATGTCTTGCACAGCGCAGATGATTGCCAAACACTGTGGCCATCTGATCCGGATAGAGATCGTACGTACCGAGATTGACCAGTCTCCACATACTCCCCTCCAAGCCTATATGGATATGGAGACGATCTCGGCCCATCTGAGACCTTGGCAGCAGATAATCAGTTTCTTTGCCCGTACGCAGTATCCCGCTGAGCTCTCCCATCCTGCCTACCCTCACTACCGTTTTAACCACCGTCAACGCAAGGCGTGGCAGCATCTCTGGTCTCTGGCCACCCGCTCTCCCTCCCCAGACCCGTATGAGAGTGATGAAGATCGTACGACCCCGGCTGACCCTGTGAAACCCTCTCCCTTCCACTTCCAACCTCTCGAGAGGGCCTGTCTGGACTTTTGTATTGAGTTACTAAACCAGCGGATTGGCGCGGACGAATATGAGTGTGCTTTAGTCTGTGCCCTTGCTGTTCTGGGCCGATCTCGTACGGGCTGGCATACTGCTGATTCCTTTCCTCCGATCCTATCTAAAATCATCAAGCTCTCCCGCTTCTTTGTCCTTGGGCAGGCGCTCTGGCTCGACCCCCACGCTGAGCATATCGTACAACACTTCCGTGGGGAGAGGACCAGTACTGATTTTGACCTGGACAGCCCCCTGGATGACCCCGAGTATCAGTGCTCGTACGAAGATGAGGGATACCAGAGCCCTTCATCACCGGCTATCCCCTCCTCCCCTAACTCCTCCTCCCCTGCCCCCCTCCCATTCAGCCAGCATCTCCATAGCCGTACGGGCAAAACCTTTCAGGAATGGGTCCAATTAATTATGAAGAGCTTTATGATCCGGGGTACCAACAGTCCCTTTCAGTGGATTCTTGATCTACGTACGTACGGTATGAAGGTTAGCTTTAGTACTACGCAGCCAGGGCATATTGGCTGGGTAGGTCCAGATCGACTTCTCTATAAACAGCTGAGCTTTACGACTGGTGAGCTCCGGAGCTGGGTCCATGGCCTGGTTCATACGATCCAAAATCTTCTCTCGTCCGATCTTCTCCTCCTTTCAACCACCACCGATATCCCTCCAGTACCCTGGGCTTCTCTGGCCGATGATCCGTCCGAGGGGAAACCCGGCTGGAGCTTCCTTCAAGACTCTCGTACGAAGTGGCCAGTTCGCGGAGATCAGTGGCTGATCAACCGTCTCCGCTCAGACCAGACCCTTCAACAGCGATTCCTGGACCTTGATTATCGCTGCTTTCGGACGAATGCCATTAAGCGGTCTCTAGCCCAGGTGACCCTCTTTCGGGAGAAGCTGGCGATCCTTATCCATCTCTGCGGGGGCCAGCCAGCCCGTGCCCCGGAGCTTCTCTCCGTACGACATCGGAATACCGCTAATGCCCATCGGAATATCTTTATTGAGGATGGGCAGGTGGTGCTTGCGACGCGGTACCACAAAGGCTTCTATATCAACAATGACCCCAAGATTATCCATCGTTATCTTCCCCGGACGATTGGTACTCTTCTTATACACTATCTCTGGTTGGTCCTTCCCTTAGTAGAGCGGTTTGATGCGCTGGTCAGCCCTGCAGATGACCGGCCCACTACTGCTCGTACAGCACTACTCTGGGGACCAGATCCTCTGAGCCAGCGACCCTGGACTCCGGATCGTCTCCGAGAGGTGATGCAACGAGAGTCTCGCCTTGGTCTTTATGGGCAGATTATCAATATTGCCTCGTGGCGGCATATTGCGATTGCTCTCAGTCGCCGATTTCTTCGTACGAGTAGCGCTTTTCCCCAGAATATGAATGATGACGGAGAGACCGATGAAGCTGTGGATCCTGAGACATATCCTGAAGAAAATTTCCTAGATCTTCAGGCTGGTCACTCTTCTCATGTTGCCGGGATCGCGTACGCCCGCCAGCTTCATGATGCCCCGGGCACTATGGCCTTTCGTCGTACGATGTTCCGTAATATCAGTCAGGACTGGCATCACTTCCTTGGCTTCCCTCGTACAGATGTCTCTATGGCCCCAGAGCATCTAAGGAAGAAGCGGAAGTATGCTCCCTGGGAGAATGAGCAGCAGGAGAGCCAGTTGACCCGCCGCTATGAATTCGCGAATTGCAACCTAGAGGCAGCTTTACAGCACTTCCTAGGTGATCCCGCCGTACGATTCAAAGAGAAGCAGCTCGAGGTCCTCCAGGCGATCCAGCACGGGTTTAGTCCTATTGTGGCGGTCATGCCTACTGGTGGGGGGAAGAGTCTCCTATTCCAGCTTCCCGCATGGATCTCTAAAGGCCTGACGGTGGTAGTGGTTCCTTTAATCGCCCTGCGCAAAGAGCTTCAGAAACGGTGTACGAGCCTTGGGATCAGCTGTACCGAATGGGAGAGCCACCACCCTCCGGACGAAGCTTCTATTGTTCTGGTTACCCCAGAGTCTGCCCTGACTGGAATATTTCGTACGTTTCTAAACCGCCAGGTGACTCTCCACCGTCTCGATCGGATCGTGATCGACGAATGCCATACGGTCCTGAATCGTAGTGATACCTTTCGTCCGGAGCTTGCCCAGATCGGCCGTCTCCAGCAGATCAGTGTGCAAACCGTCTTTCTCACCGCCACCCTACCCCCGAGCCTCCACGATATATTTTGGCGCCGTCTCCACTCTTCCCGTGACGATGCGTTTCTGTGTCATAGTCGTACGACCCGCCCTAATATTGCATATCGTTCTTTCCGGCCGGCGATCAGTCGAAGCTACCAGGGTTTTGAGCAGTGGATTCAGGATCCGCAGATCAGCCGCTTCATTCAGTCTCGCCGTCGCCACGCGGCCTCTGGCCGGGTCCTTGTCTATGCCTCTCTCGTACGACATGTGACCTTACTGGCATCCCTTCTTGGCTGTGAGGCATTCTACTCCAAGGTCGTGATCGATGCTGCCGGGGAGCCTCAGCAGCAAGTTGATCAGGAGGGAATCCTGGCCCGCTTCCGTCGTACCGATCATGCGATCCTGGTGGCAACCAGTGCCCTAGGCATGGGGATGGACATTCCGGACATTCGTACGGTGATCCATATTGGCTGGCCGTATAGTCTTCTCGATTACGCCCAGGAAACCGGCCGTGCCGGACGAGATGGCCAGCCTAGCGAGGCTGTTCTGATCCAGCCCCAGACGATGAGCAAGCCACCACCTTGGGTCTATTCTGAGAAGACTCCTCTGGACGAGGCTACGATCGTACAGCAGTGGTTGACGACTGACCAGCCCCCTTGTCGCCGGGTGCTCTTAGATAGCTATCTCGATGGGCAGGAACGGACCTCCTGCCAGGATCGTACGGTCCCTGAGCCAGCGGCGGAGATCCCCTGCGAAGTTTGTGCCGCTGGTGATCCGTACGAGGCCTTTACCCCCGGGTCTATCTCCCCGCCGTCTCTCCTAAACCCGGCCTCTCCCCCAGTTTTTGATGCCCCGGTACCTGACTCGGACGACGATCATCATATGTCTGGTTCTTCACCAGTTAGTAATATTCCGGCCGAAATCGATCTACCGTCTCAACTATCTCGACCATGTGCTTTGATCGACATCGACGAGGGCTATTCGCCGGTGTATCACGCATCGAGCACCCCTGAGTACGCCTGCCAGCTACCGCTCGCCCCGAGTCCCACCCAGTCTCCATGCCTTGGATCCTCCACCGCAGAGGCTCTCTCTCCGCCCGCTCCCCCTCGTACGATCCCTGTAGCCGGCCGCCATCTTCTCCGGCAACAGGATATCTCTCGTACGATGCAGACGAACCAGATTTACCAGGATCGATACGCCCACACTATCGCTGAGGAGAATCTCCGACAAGAGCTCATACGGTGGAATCTCCGTTGCTGGGTGTGTATGATCAATCAGCAGCCCGATGAGCATGAATTACTGTATTGTACGAGCCCCCAGAGTACGGGTGCGCAGGCGTGGTACTCTGAATGGCGGAGGCGAATTCGGTTTGCCCCCTTCTCCTGCTGCTTCGAGTGTGGGCTTCCCGAGACGATCTGTGACCGTCGGACGAGCCAGCGACCGTGTGCGTATCCGTACGTGCTTCTGCCTATGATGGCGATGATGATGTATGGGATCGCGACGTGTAGTGAGATTCAGGGGCAGATTCAGTCAATCCTTCAGACGTGGTCCCGAGAGCTCGGGCCGGATATTGATAGCGAGGGAGAGCTCGTACAATATCTCTCCCAGATGGCGGATACGCCTCTCAAACAGAGCCGGTTCTGCGAAGCGTTTTTATATCTCCGACAGCAATTCGGACGGGTAAATCTCTAGATTTCTTAGGTCGTGAATAAATTGTTCTTTCTATTCTGTTGACAGAGTATGGTCTGGAAGGCCTACTTCTTTTGGGGAGTACTTCGATATTAGGGTCTTTGTCTCCGTTGCTTATATTGATGTAATATGTAGATATATACAAGCTATATGTAGGCTATATAGGAGCCTGTTAAATCTGTTGAACCCGTTGAATCCGTACGAGAGCCCGTCAAGGCGGTAGAGCCCGTTGAACCCGTTAAACCCGTCCAGGCCGGCAGGGAAGCCGTAGGGAGTAAAGAGATTCGTACGAAGTTAAGGGTTTTAGTTATAGAGACCCGTGAGGGCCCCCCGGAACCCGTAAGATTAATTTAGGGTTTATTTTTAAGAGTATATATCCCGTCCGGGTAGTAGAAGAATTATAGTAGGCAGAGAATCGTAGTAGGAAGTGAATCGTAGTAGAAAGAGAATTAGAGTAGAAAGAGAGTTATTAGGGTGTAGGGTGTAGGGTGTAGGGTGTAGGGTGTAGGGTGTAGGGTGTAGGGTGTAGGGTGTAGGGTGTAGGGTGTAGGGTGTAGGGTTTAGGGTGTAGGGTGTAGGGTGTAGGGTGTAGGGTGTAGGGTTTAGGGTTTAGGGTTTAGGGTTTAGGGTTTAGGGTTTAGGGTTTAGGGTTTAGGGTTTAGGGTTTAGGGTTTAGGGTTTAGGGTTTAGGGTT